>Ga0209147_100052_pt1 | contig 272005 bp, 255 predicted proteins | sample AraplaCol_mLB_r2_FD_184278 | JGI IMG/M metagenome (GOLD analysis project Ga0209147, IMG submission 184278) | Arabidopsis root microbial communities from North Carolina, USA - plate scrape CL_Col_mLB_r2 (SPAdes) (version 2) | ecosystem: Host-associated > Plants > Roots > Endosphere | place: USA... | reverse complement strand
CACAGGGCTCTCGGTGAAGTGCCGCCTGCCGAATACGTCCGTCAGTTGGGCCTGCAGGCCCAACTGACGGACCAACAGAACGCCGAAGACTAACATTGCCTTTGGCACTGAAAACCGGGACCGTTCAAAAGGGGACTTTGCTAGACGCTCATTGGCCTTATTGAAGGGGGCAGGTCAGCCCGACATAGTTCTCACTACGTGGCTACAATTCGCTTCATTTTGTCACACAACGTGGTCGCAACTCACGAGGCGTGCATCCAAATCGTGCTCGGAACGCTCTACTGAAATGAGCCGCATCGTTGAAGCCCCAGGAAAAGGCAATCTCGCTGATGCTGCGGCCGGCCAGCCCCGGGTCGCCGATATCCCGGTAGGCGGCGTCAAGACGCTGTGCCCAAATCCAATCACTCAGTGAGCATGCCTCGCTGCCCCACGTCCGATGCAAGGTGCTAGCCGACATTTTCAGTTCCGCCGCAATTGACGAAATTGTGAGGCCAGGCTCTCGAAGCCGGTCGCGCACACGCGCCTTGATCCGCTCTAAGTGAAAAAGGCGGAGTTGCGATACGGAGGTCTGCTTAGCGGCGGGAAGCGTTGCCAATCCCGCAATTAGTATTTGTCTGACACTATCGGCGATCGCACTTGCCGATTCGGGAGCCAACGTATCGATGTCGCTGTCTAGCGTACGAATCATGTTTAACATCAGATGTCCGGCACCGCGCTCGCCATTCACTGTGTTAGCAGTTAAATGTTCTGTGCATGGATATTCTGTTCTCAACATCCCCCCCGGCAGCATGAGCACGTACTGCTGGAAATCGCCATCGAAAGCCAAGGTATACGGACGAGTGCTGTCATAAATTGCGAAATCACCCGGCTTTAAGAGGGCCTCTCGCCCATCCTGTACCACGGCGCCGAACCCACAAGTTTGAATGCTTACTAGGAAATAGTCCTCGGTTGCCTGGGCAATCTTCGCGGGTGTTCGATGAACCCGCTGTGGACTTGACGTGACTTTTGTCAGACAAAGGGTGGCCAAATCAGCGATAGCGATACTGCCCTCGATGGCGTTTTGTCCTCCCGAAGTCTCGCACTCGAGTTGTACGTAAGCATCGCAGACGATATCGGACCAATACGCTCGGCGGAGGCAGGGATCAACTTGGGTGGTGGAGAGTACGCGGAACATATCTATACCTGCGGAAGCGGGAGCAGTAGCGAACAAATCGGGTTAACCCGGGATGACGAATTCAGTCAAGAGAAGCGAGACACACAGTCAAGCTGGAGGAAATTCGTCTTTCTACGATGAGGCCTCACAACATGTTACTGAGGCTTCAAAATGAGCGTAACGCATCCAAAATTCCGCGTCGCGGCTGTGCAAGCGGCACCGGTGTTCCTTGATCTTGACGCTTCTATCGATAAGGCAATCCTCCTGATAGACGCGGCGGCGTCGAACGGTGCAAAGCTGATCGCCTTCGGAGAAGCCTGGCTGCCTGGGTACCCCTGGTTCATCTGGCTCGATTCCCCGGCTTGGGGGATGCAGTTCATTCAGCGTTATCACGACAACTCTCTCGTATACGGTTCTCCGCAGGCGGATCGAATTGCCCAGGCGGCAAAAAAGCACTCAATCACCGTGGTGATGGGGCACAGTGAGAAGCAAGCGGGCAGCCTCTATCTCGGCCAGTGGATTATCGATGGCGATGGTAAGACAGTTGCTCAGCGCCGAAAACTCAAGCCGACTCATGTCGAACGTACAGTGTTCGGGGAGGGGGACGGCACAGATCTGATGGTGTGGCAAACTCCGCTGGGACGCATCGGTGCTTTGTGCTGCTGGGAACACCTCCAGCCGTTGTCGAAGTATGCGATGTATGCGCAAGATGAGCAATTGCACATTGCGGCATGGCCGAGCTTCTCGGCCTACCGTGGAATAGCCAATGCGTTGCAGGCCGATGTGAACTTGGCGGCGTCACAAGTTTATGCGGTTGAAGGTCAATGCTTCGTTATTGCGCCGAGTTCTCTCGTCAGTAAAGAAATGGCTGACAACCTGTGTGGGGACGATCCGGTGAAGCGTCACTTGCTCCAACAAGGGGGGGGATTTACGTCGATCTTCGGTCCGGACGGCAAGCTGTTGCATGAACGACTGCCTGAAAACGAGGAGGGCATTGTTTATGCCGAGATCGATCTGGGCCTGATTTCTTTGGCTAAGGCTGCCGCTGATCCGGCCGGCCACTATGCGCGTCCGGACGTAACGCGGCTGCTCTTGGACCGGACGCCAGGACGTCGCGTCGTTTATACGCAGCGCGTGTTTCCGGAGGCTCCGGTGCCTGAGGGGGGCGATCAGCAGGAGCAAATTTCCGAAGTTGCTAAACCAGGTTGTGCGGCCGAATAAACGTCGGCGATATGCCTTGTCTCGCAACTCAACACCTTGGACTGAAGATCACTCGCATGAAAGTTAATCAAAAATATTATTCCATCGCACTGACAATGCTGATGCTCGGTATGTCGCCGCTCGCCCATGCACAGCATGGGCACGATAGTGCGAGTGCAGAACATCTCGGGAAGGTGCATTTCGAAGTCGTGTGTAACGCGGACGCGCAGAACGACTTCAACATTGCGATGGCTTACTACTACTCCTTCGACTGGAGCAAGATCAATTCGACCGTGGATCGAGTTCTGAAGGACGACCCACACTGTGGAATGGCACATTGGGTGGAAGCATTGGCTGCCCTTAACAATCCGTTTGGCTGGCCGAGCAGCCTCCCCGCATCAGCCATTACCGACGGGACGGCATCGCTTGACGCCGCGCGACAGGCGGGGCTTAAATCGCAGCGCGAGAACGACTATGTTGATGCGCTAGCAGTCTACTTCAAGGATTCGGATAAGCTTGACCACCGTACGCGAGCGTTAGCACTTGAAACTGCATTCGGAAAGTTGGCTGCAAAGTACCCTAACGATTCGGAAGCGTCCGTTTTGTATGCGATGATTCTGTCGGCGAACTCCGATCCTGCCGATAAAAAATATGTTAGGCAGCTAAAGGCGGTGTCAATCCTTGAGCCGATTTTTGAAAAGCAACCAAATCATCCCGGTACGGCGCATTTCCTAATTCATAGCTATGATTACCCGGTGATCGCTAAGCGTGGATTAAATGTTGCTAGGCTTTACGCGAAGATCGCGCCGAGTGCGCCCCACGCACTTCATATGCCGTCACATATTTTTTCGAGACTTGGCCTCTGGAGAGAATCGATCGCGTCGAATCGTGCGGCCTATGCGGCTGCGAGACAAGGAACCCTTCAAGCATTTCACTTCTCCGACTTCATGGTGTATGCGTACCTTCAGTTAGGCGACGCCGATGCTGCCCGTCAGGTGCTCGGTGACGCGCGAGCTCGGAAGGTAGTCGATGATCTCGGCGCTGCCTACCCGTATGCTGCTATGCCCGCCCGTATAGCGATCGAGACCGACTCTTGGAAGGATGCGGCGAACTTGCAACTCTTTCCGTCGACCGACGCATATCCTTGGAAGAAGTACCCGCAAGCTGAGGCGACAAATGCTTTTGCGCGTGGCGTCGGTGCGGCCATGAGCGGTGACCCAGACAAAGCCCGTGCGGAATCGACGCGACTGATATCGCTTCGGGATGCGGCGTTGACAATGAAGCAAAGTTACTGGGCGGAACAGATTGATATCGAGGCACAAATTGTACGTGGTCTCGCGATCTTCGCAGACGGCAAACATGACGACGGAATCATGGTGCTGAAAGACGCAGCGGACCGCGAAGACGCGACGGAAAAAAGCGCCGTTACAGCTGGTCCGATTGTGACAGCCCGCGAGATGCTTGCGACGATGCTGATGCAAACGGGCCACCCCGACGACGCTCTCAACAATTTCAAGAAGGTTCTTGATATCGAACCGAATCGCCACCGCTCTCTTGTTGGTGCCGTGCGAAGCGCCGAGATGGCAGGAGACAAGAAGGCGGCACAGGCATACTCCATCGAATTGGCCGAGTCGACAAGGTAGCTCGAAGCCTCACGAGCCAAACGCTTGCGACGCATGAATTGAATGGTGCGTGGTTCACTCGTGAATCACGCTCTTCCGACTGCGACTGTGTCGAGGAAAATGAGATTTAGGAAGTTTGAGAATGTGACGGAGTGGGTTTTCGTGAGGTGGCGTTGGGATAGTATTCATAAATTCGCGTCCTGAATAGGTGGAAACATAATAAGTATTAGTTAAAACACGACTTTATTTAGGATACGAAAATAAATATCGATTAAATTTGATAACAGGGTTGGAGGTGGTATGAAGTCACGAAAGATCGTATTTGGGGTAATGCTGGCTGGCGTCACAGGAGCATTCCCAATCTTTGTCAACGCTCAGGGAAGTGTCACCCTCTCCGGAACGATCGACACTGGATTGCTCTACACTAACAACGTTGGCGGCCACGCGAGCTGGTCGACAATGAACGGGGCGCTTACGCCTAGCCGCTGGATTTTGTCGGGTGTTGAAGATTTGGGGGGCGGCAATCGGACGGTCTTCCGCCTGATCCATCCGTTCAGCGTTCAGAATGGCCGCGATCCAGGGCGCGGGTTCAATGTTGCCTACGTCGGTCTGGCTAACGATCGCCTTGGCACTTTGACACTGGGGCGCCAGTATGACACAACCATCGATTTCGTCTCCGGATTTGCGACCAACGGGACATGGGCCCACATCGGCGATTCGGATAACACAAACGGGTCGTTTAAGACCAGCAACGCGGTCAAGTATGTCAGTCCGACGTGGTACGGATTGACGCTGGGAACTACGTATGGATTCAGCAATCAGGTGGGCGGATCGGGACCTTCGTCAGGGTTTGCGAACAATCGGGCAATCGCGTTCGGTGCATCTTACAGTCACGGACCATTTAACTCCGCGCTTGGCTTCGTTCAGCTCAATCATCCTGACTCACAGCCAGCGGGCGCGGTGGGAACATCCGGCGGTGGCACGGCAGACGATTATGTGAGTATGTTCACGAAAAGTGTCGTCAGTCAGGCAATTGTCGAGCGTGAACGGATTTGGCTTGCGGGTGCATCGTATCAGATCGGTGCAGTGACGCTCGATGGTCTGTATTCGAAGGTGCAGTATCGCTATCTTGACGGAACCGGACTGACACTCGACAACTACGAGGCCGACATCGCGTGGCAAATCACGCCAACATGGAGCGCGCAGGTGGCGTACATCCGCACGAATGGCGCTTACTCCGGTGTGTCTTCCGGAATTCGCGACCCTAGCTGGGATCAGTTAAACATTGGCGGGCAATATTTGCTGTCGAAGCGGACGTTGATTTATCTCATCGCGATTGGTCAACAGGGTAGAAACGCGAAGGCACAGATTCTAAACACCGGGCAGTCTAGTACCCGTCGACAACTTGCCGTGGCACTTGGTATCCAACATCGATTTTGATACAGGCTTGTCGACCGATCATTGATGTCGAGCCACGCGAACTCTCGCGACAGAATGAATGACGTGCTTGTTCACAGTTGGTCGACGTCCGAGGCAATCGGGGATTTTTTAGAATTGGGGAAGTAACTTGAAAAAAACATTGCGATATCTAACGCTCGCAGGGATTTGTCCTCTCACTGCATTCCTTGCTTCATGCGCCTCGGAAGCTGGCGTCGATTTGTCTTCACCCAATGCCGGGGTAGACGGGAGAGCGTCGGCGCTCATCGCGCAAATGACGCTCGACGAAAAAATCGAACTCGTTCATGGTATTGGGATACCTAACTTGGGGATGGGGGGGCCGTTTCCGGCATGGGCGAAAGGGGCAGGCTACATTCCCGGCGTACCGCGGCTTGGCATTCCGCCGATCGCAAGCGCGGACGCGGCCGCCGGAGTTAGTGTGAAAGCTACGGGTGCAACTGCGTTGCCCGCACCGATAGCGTTAGCTGCGACCTGGGACGAAACGCTGGCCGCGTCCTATGGCGCCCGTATCGGAACTGAGCTTCGGACACTCGGGTACGCAGAAGCACTCAACGGTGGTGTGAATCTCACGCGTGAGCCGCGCAGCGGCAGAACGTTCGAATATATGGGAGAGGATCCCGTGCTCGCGGGGACGTTGGGCGCAGCGATGACGAAGGGGGTTCAGTCGCGGAAGGTTATCGCAACAATCAAGCATTACGCGTTGAACGGCCAAGAAACGAACCGCATGAAGAGCAACTCGATTGCCGACGAGCGAACGATGCGCGAAACGGAATTGCTCGCGTTCGAGATCGCGGTGAAAGCGGGCCGGCCAGGCAATGTGATGTGTTCGTACAATCTCGTAAATGGCATCTACTCCTGCGAGAATCCGTACCTGCTCAATACAGTCCTGAAGCATGAGTGGGGCTTCAAGGGCGTCATTCAGTCAGATTGGGGCGCGACACATAGTACGGTCGCCGCTGCCAATGCCGGACTTGACGAAGAGCAGCCGGGAGAAGTGGGTGCAGACGTCGAGAAGAAGGTTCCCATCTTCGTTTCGCGTTTTGGTTCGAAGCTAAAGGAAGCGGTTTCTTCCGGTGCTGTGCCGATGTCCCGCCTGAACGACATGGTTCAACGAAAGTTGCGCGTGTTGATCGGTACTGGTGTGATGGATGATCCCCCCAAGCCGGGCGGTGTCATAGACCGGACTGCAGGTAACGCCGATGCGTTGGCGATTGCACGTCAATCATTCGTGCTGTTGAAAAACGCCGCACCTTCCGGTGCTTCGCAACCGATACTTCCGCTTGATTCTCGCGGGCTGTCGTCCGTTGTTGTCATCGGCGGGCATGCTGATTCCGGCGTTCTTTCCGGTGGTGGCTCAGCTACTGTTCCTGCTGCGAATGGTAACGCGGTTCCGAATTGCCAGTATTACCTGAACACCCCTATGGGCGGTTGTGCAGTCTGGTATGGGTCGTCGCCGCTCGCCGTAATCAAGGCGAAGGCACCCAACGCGACAGTCAGCTTCTATAGCGGAGTTGATGCGATTAAAGCCGCAAATGCAGCAGAGCATGCCGATGTAGCGATCGTGTTTGCCACACAATGGGAGGCTGAGGCACGGGAGCTCGGGAGTCTCGCGTTGCCTGACAGCAAATCGACGCCGATCAGTGCTGAATACGATCAGAATGCGCTTATCACTACTGTCGCGGCAAAAGCCAAACGGGTGATTGTCGTCCTCGAAAATGGAGGGCCAGTGCTGATGCCGTGGCTTGCCAATGTGCATGGCGTCATCGAAACGTGGTTCCCTGGCGTGCAAGGGGGGCAAGCGATCGCAGACGTTCTTTTCGGCGACGTCAACCCGTCCGGGAAATTGCCGATAACTTTCCCGGTGCATGACTCGGACCTTCCGCAAAAAACGGTAAGCCGTACTGATCTCAACGTAAACTACCGTGAAGGCTTGTTGATGGGGTACCGATGGTACGACGCCCAAAACATCAAGCCGCTTTTCCCGTTTGGTTTCGGGCTTTCATATACGACATTCGCCTACTCTGCAATGACCGTCCGATCGGATAGCACGAATACTGTCACGGTGAGTTTTACGGTGAAGAATACTGGTGCACGCGCGGGTGCTGAAGTGGCCCAGGTCTACGCGATGCTGCCCGCTGGTCTCGGCGAGCCACCGCAGCGTCTTGTCGGATGGTCGAAGGTTTCCCTCGCACCGGGGCAAACCCAACAGGTTAGTGTTTCGATTCCTGCGGAGCGCCTTGCCACTTGGAATACTGGCGAGCATGCGTGGAAAATTAATCCAGGCACGTACACGCTTAATGTGGGGGGCTCGTCGCGTGACCCACTCGCGTTGACACAGCGCATTGACCTCCTTGCAGGGAAAATCTAATTTGACTATTTAGAGTGACCGTTACCCGCCGTCCCTCGAACAAAAAATTCCAGTGAAATTGTGTGCCTTCGGAGAATGGGTCAATTAGTCTGATATGCGGAGCGAACGGGCGTGGCGCATGTAATTTACGCATCACCAAAAATGCCTGTCACCAATTCGGGATGTTGAATGCGCTTCTATTAATGATGGTCTTGGGGTTGGTGGCGTTATGATTGCTTAAATATTAATAATTAAAAATCGTTTACTATCCAACAATTTTATTTTTATTGTGTTTTCTATTTGTGAGAAGCATCACGAAAACTAAAATTGTTTTGAATGCCATTCTCGTGGCGCTAGTTGGACTGTCCACGGCACATGCACAAAGCGTTGCGCCCGGCGCACCGGGTGCGATTGGTACGTGGGCTCCCGCGAACAAGCATGGGTTTGGCACCTCAACTGGCGTTGTTGCATTAATCGGACGGGCGCGCGGCCGGCTGACGTTTACGCGCAACAGCCGGTCGGATGCCCCTGTTAACGGTTCGGGTTCCTGCGTAGATTCTCGATTTTTGGTCTCGAGAAGATGCGCAGGGACAAGGGCAAGACGAGCGAGCCGAAGGCGCGCTACCGTGTCAGGAACTGGCCGGCCTACAATGCCGGCCTGATTAACCGAGGCAACGTCACGATGTGGATCGATGAAGCTGCTCTTGGCGACATACCGGAGGCCGAGCCGAGGCGCGGCCGTCCGCGCCTCCTCTACAGCGACGCGCTGATCCGGGCGCTGCTGGGCATCAAGACCGTATTCCGTTTGCCGCTGCGCGCACTGCAAGGCTTCGCGCAAAGCCTGCGCGAACTGGCCTTCCACCTTGGCTGTGCCGAACTACTCGACACTGAGTCGTCGAGCGCAGACGCTTGAGGTCCAACTGCCGGCCGTTGGCGACGGCGAGCCGGTCCATCTGGTGGTCGACAGCACCGGCGTGAAGGTCTACGGCGAAGGTGAATGGAAGGTGCGCCAGCACGGCTATTCGAAGCGTCGCACATGGCGCAAGGTGCATCTCGGGCTCGACGCGAATACCGGTCAGATGCGCGCTGCGCTGATGACGCATCAGGATGTCGCCGATGGTGACGTCCTGGCGGAACTGCTCGGTCAGATTCCGGACGACGAACTGCTCGATGTCGTCGGCGGTGATGGAGCCTACGACACCAAACTCTGCCATGCCGCGATCGCCGCGCGCGGCGCTACGCCATCGATTCCGCCGCGCGAAGGCGCTGCTCATTGGTCCGCGAACACACCCGGCGCGACGTGGCGTAACGACGCGGTCGATGCGATCACGTGCCTTGGCCGTCGCGAATGGAAGAAGGACAGCGGCTACCATCGGCGCTCGCTCGCGGAAAACGCGATGTATCGCTTCAAGACGCTCACGGGCAACTGCCTGTGGGCACGACGCATTGAATCGCAGGCAACCGAGGTTGCCATCCGCGTGGGTGTGATCAACCGCATGGCGGACCTCGCACGTCCGCAATCCGTTCGCATTGCCTGAAATCATGAACATAGGCCTTGCCTCGTCCTCACGCCGGATTTATGCAACAACGCCGATAGCAGGCGAGCGGCGCTGTATACCGGCTTTTACTCGGCCACACAGCGTTGAAGCTCGAGGTCTGCAATTCTGGGTTTCGTGTGCGTGGATGCGACACCGCCGATCGAATCGCAATTTAGCGTACGGTACTCGCGTGCGGATACGCCGAAGTGACTCCGAAAGACCCTGCTAAAGTGTGCGGCGTTGCTAAATCCCCAGCTCATGGCAATTTCTGTGATTGAACGATGTTGCCAGGCCGGCTGAGCAAGCCACTTTGCACATCTCTTGAGCCGCTCGTGAAGGATCATGTCGCTGATGGATTCGTCGCTAGTGGAGAAGATTCGATACAGGTAGCATCGAGAGATGCCGAGAGCTGCCGCAACTTGGGAAGGGCACAAACCAGGGTCGCGAAGATTCTCGGAGATGAAGGCGCGAGCGTGACGGAGATGCAATTCGCGTACATCCGACATGAGAGCCGGAGACGTGTTGAAGTGCTCGGATAGCGCCGTCGCGACAAGATCGGCAGTAACACCGGAAAGGTGCTCGATGATTGCCAAGGAACATTGAATGCCGCCGGCCTCTCGATACATCGAGCTGATGTGTTCGACCGCGACGCGCCCGAGCCCGCTCTGGGCAGGCACGCGGATAGCAGTATGTTGCCGATCGCAAGGGCCGCGTGACGACAAGAGTGTCCGGCGGAAACGCACCGTGAATTGCTGACCAGAGAAATGCCATACGAACGGCCGGGAAGCGTCGAATAGCGCCATGTCATTCGGGCCAAGCTGCGCGGTCCGGCCATCCTGGGACATTGCACTGATGCCACTCAATTGCACCGACAAGAGAACGTGATCACCATCCTTGCCTTCTGAGAGACCGTGCCGATGATCCGCGACGTGGTCGGCCGCTTGGAGGTGCGCCATGCATAGCCGACCGTTGTCGATCATGTCAACATGTGCTTCAAAGTGTTCCCGTCGTGCACTCTCGATCGACATAGTAGTCTGCAATCCACTTCTTCCAAGCGGCAAGCCGGTCGCACGGCTCGAACTCTGATGTAGTAAAGGAACGCCTCATGATTGCTATACCTCATTCGTCAGAATCCGTAGCTCTCCGCGTACTTGAAGATGATCCCGGGACAAGCCACCAGGTCACCCCAGTTTTTCAAACTTGAACGGGATGTTGAGAGCGATGGGCGGAACGGTTCTCGAGCGACGCTCGCATGGAAAAAGTTGATGAAATGAATTCGTCAGGCGTAGCACGTGCAAAAATTCATACGGTCAACAACAGTACGATAAGTCTCTACTTTGGTAAGTCAACAAACTGAAGCGCCTGTTCGAAATCTTCGATCAGGTCTTTCACATCCTCTATTCCGACCGAAACTCGAATCATTCCGTCGGGAATTCCCATCGACATACGAATCGCCGCCCCTGCTTCCAAGAATATGGTCGACGCAACCGGAATGACGAGCGTCCTGGTGTCGCCAAGGCCCGTTGCCTTGATCGGAATGCGCAGGCGGTTGAGAAATTCGACGGTCGCATCAGCACGGGCAAGCTCAAAAGACAGCAGCCGGGAGTCTGCCCCGAACAACGTCTTGGCGATGTGATGTTGCGGGTGATGGGCGAGACCTGGATATCGGCCAGCTTACCGTGACCGTCTGATCACCCCGGCGCACTTCGATACGAATCTCTGCCGAATGCGTGTTCCGGGCTTCCAGTGGAATCGCCACAAATGCCGGTGCGGCGGTCGGTTGCAAATCTGCCGGACGGCCGGGCACGCCCTTCGGAAGCCTGCCTTCTGCTTGATCGATCCAGCGTCGCAGCAGGTTCGCGTTGAGCCTGTGCTCCAGCGCGACTGCTGCGACCGATACTCCGGTACCGTGGCAGGCAGCTACGACTCTGGCCTTGAATTCCTCGTTGTAGCGTCGCCGCCGGCGGCGTTCGGAGGGCATTCCTTTTTCGACGATAGTGTTCACGTGTCCGCTTATTCGGTAGGTGGACACGATACTCCCAAAAGCTTTACCGAACTTCAAGATGGGTTGCCCGGCCGCTTACCCGTATTCGATACCTGCCATTCGATCTTTGTGCACTAAGCTTGTCGTCAGTCCAAGCTTCTTGTCCGTGTTCCCGCTCATGTATCTTGTGCCCGTTGAAATTGGACGACTTTGACAGTGGTGTCTCCATGCAGCCGCTTGTCGAGCGCGGCTGCATATCACTCTCAAACGATCATCGCTCTGGCAACTAACGACGGGAAGTCGGGGCCCCCACCGGCGAGCCCGTCAGCATCAAATGATGAGGACTATGCGTGAGCACCCAATTGTCGACGAATGTCCAGTCGATCGAAGTGTGCTCGCTTCTCAATGATTTTTCCGTCAGCAATTCTAAGAAGCATCATCAACGAGAAGCGCAGCGTCTTGCCAGTCGGCTCCACACCTTCGATCGGACCCGATTGTTTGCCTTCGAAGGTCAAATAGGCTGCAACTTGATCGCCCTCGGCGAGCAACGCTTCGATCGGAAACCGAAAACCTTTGAAAGCGTCGAAGTTCTTCTTTTCCGACTCGACAAAACCTTCTGCACCATGAATCGGGGTATCGACCTGCAAGTAAAACACGAAATCCGGATGACACAGTGCGGCGGCCGCTGCATAGTCCTCTCGCTGCAGGGCACCGTAGAACTGGCGGACAATATCCTTGTTCGCGTCAACTTGCAGGGCCGCCTGGAACATGCGGATCTTTTCTTCGTTTGCGTCGGCTGCCATGATGTTGTACCTTTCGTGCGAAATGAATCGAGTTACGTCGACAAGACTTTAGAGGACGCAGGTTTCGCCGTCGTCCGGGACGAGCAGGAAGTCGGTCATGCCTTTTTCTGCGGAGAATTCACGCAATTCCTTTCTGGTCAGGGTTGCATGATTGACCGCCTCCATGTGGGTTGCGACCAGCGTGGCTTGGGGCGCGGCCTGATGGACCTTGTAAACATCCTCCTTGCCCATGATGATCGAACCCAAGCCGGGGACTTGCGCGTCGCCGCTGTTCAGGATGATGGCGTCCGGTCGGTAGGCTTTCAGGTTGTCTTCCACATACTTGTTCCAGACCGTGTCACCGGCCAGGTACAGCGTTTTTTCCCCAGGGTGCTTGAAAACGACGCCACTCACTTGACCCAGCAGATGGCCGATGGCGTCAATCGCTTCGTCCGATCCATGCTGGCCCGGCGTCTTGATGAGCGTCAACCCGTTGAATTCGGTGCTCTCCGTCATCAGGCGAACGTCCGTGAAACCCGATGCCGTCACGATGTTGGCGTCCTCTTCATGCTGGACGAAGATCGGCATGTCCTTCGGGATCAGGGATTTGGCACCGTCATCCCAGTGATCCAGATGAGTGTGGGTAACGATGATGGCGTCCACGTCGAGAATTTGATCAACAGGGAGGGGCAGTTCGACGGTCGGCCAATTCAGGTGGCTGTTCGTCGTACCTTCGAATCCGGGGTAGGTGCCCTTGGGGGAGAGCACGGGGTCCACGAGGAATCTCGTGCCGGCGATTTCGACGATGACTGTGGCATTGCGGATTTGCTGGACCTTCATGGGGACACTCCTTCTACGTAGGGGGGGTTAAGTACCGATCGTTACATAATTGCGCAAAAAAAGTGCATGCGGGATGCATGCACGTCTCAGTCGAGATTCGAGAAGAGCAGCCGTAAGGCGTCGTCAAGTCGCTCAGTGTCGTAACCGGCTCGAACCATTACCTGAAGTCCTGGAAACGCTACTACCAAGAGCCTCGCTGTGTCACGTGCGGGTTTGACGCTTTTCACGGACCCTTCTGCTTGACCGCGTTCAATCGCACGTGTCAGAGCGTCTTCTATACACTGAAAATCTTGTTGAACCCGCACCCGAACCTCAGCATCGTGCGGAGCCATCTCGACCGCCTGATTTATGCTCATGCATCCGCGTGTGAACTCCGGCGCACGGGCATCCGCAACAATCATCCGGAAAAATACCTCGATGGCGTGGCGAGCCGGCCCATGCTCCAGAATACGATGCATGTCGTGAGCGCGTTCACCTCGGTATGCATCGAATGCAGCCAGAAACAGCTCGCGCTTCCCGCCAAATGCCCCGTAGAGGCTGCTCTTGCCCAGCCCTGTCGCTTCAACCAAATCGGTAACCGAGGTGCCTTCATAGCCTCTACGCCAGAAGACTCCCATCGCTTGGTGCAAAACCTCTGCTGCGTCAAACTCTCGCGGCCGCGCCATAGACCACCTCCACTTCAACCGCGATTCAAATATCACGTCAGCCACGATTGTGAAACGATCGGTACGGAATGTCAACCTTGGTGGCCGGCTCACTCATCAGTGGCGACAGCAGACTGTCCAAATCCAAAATTGGGGGGGCGTTGATTGTGAGTGGTGCCGATGGTTCTAGCGCTAGTGTGATCGTGCTTCGGTAGGTGCGTGTCTCGACCGGATGCCACCTTTGGCTGCTTGGAGATAGCACCGGCGTACGTTGTCGGATCGTCCTCGGTATGAACCGTATGCGTGCCAATTTTGAACAAGTTGACGTCGCCAATCGCGTGGCGATATTGTGCAATCGCCTGAAGGGGGTTCCCCTAGTTGTCGGGGCTAGCCGATCGTGGCAGATTTTGCTTTTAACTGGTGGTGGAGTTTTAATTGGCTGCTCAGCTCCTAAGAGCCGTGGGGGGTGTCCGCGGCCGTACCCATATCGAAACCTCAGTTTCGTCCCAGTTGCAAGTCGCGAATCTGGTGCGCGATCAATTGCGTTCAGACGGAGTGCTGCCGGAAGGCGTGCTGCGGGACGATATTGAAGCCTCTTGGCGTCGGAGCATCGAACAGGGTGTTCGCTGGTATGACCATTCATTGCTGGATCTTCCGGATGCGAAGAGCCTGGAGGAGATGCGCGAGACGAGCCGCGCTTTGCTCGACGCAGCAACTCCCGAACTCCGTTTTCTTGCGGAGCGCTGTTCCACTCAAGAAGTCGTGATTCTGACCGACGCGGACGCGACCATTCTTAAAATTGACGGCAATGTGTCCCCGTTCAAGGAACACATTGGAATCCGTGACATTCGTCCAGGTGCATGTTGGAGTGAATCCTTGCGGGGAACCAATGCCCTGGGGATGGCGCTCGTCGAGGGGCGATCCATACTAGTGGATAACGGTGAGCACTTTCTCGACAGTTTGAACCGCGTTTCATGCAGGTCGATGCCTATTGCTGATCCGCACGGCAAGATTCTGGGCGTGCTCGACGTGACTCGTGATGGGCCGTTACCGTTGCATGACATGACGTTTGTGCTCATGAACACTGTGGCACGACATATCGAGCGCCGTTTGTTTACCACAACGTTCCCTAGGCATGTTCTAGTTGCCATACATCCGTATGAGCAATACCTCGAATCAATCTGGGCCGGACTATTGGCCATCACAGATGAGGGCACGATCGCGGCTGCCAGCTTCCAGGCATGTGAGCTGTTGAATCTTGAGAGATCGGAAATTGTCGGTCGCCAATGTGGCAACACGCTGCAGATGCATGGCACGACATTTATGACCGTCCTAGAACAAGCTCACCGACTCCAGATTCCCGGCCTGCAGCATGAATGCCTGTTCAAGGTCCTCGCATTGCCACGCCATGCTGTCCCTCGAACTGTACGAGGCATAGCGCAAGCGGGAACGGTGGAGGACGAATCTCCTTTGGCTGCGCTTGCCGGTGGTGAGCGGCGGTTGCTGCGTTCATTGCAGATGGCGTGCCGGGGCTTGAACAACGGTGTGCCGGTCTTACTACAAGGAGAGACGGGCACCGGTAAGGAGGTTGTCGCAAGAGGCCTGCACGATGCTAGCGCGCGTGCCGGAAAGCCGTTCGTCGCAGTGAACTGCGCTGCCATTCCCGAGGGGCTGATCGAGTCGGAACTGTTTGGTTACCGCGAGGGTGCTTTCACCGGGGCTAGAAAGGGAGGCGTCGTAGGACGCTTGATGCAAGCGCATGGAGGGACGCTCTTTCTGGACGAAATCGGAGATATGCCCACCGCTCTACAGGCCCGTCTATTGCGGGTCCTACAAGAGCGCAAAGTCGCTCCATTGGGCGCCGGCGGCGAACAAGATATCGACGTGGCAGTAATTTGCGCCACCTACCGTGATTTGAGGACGCTTGTACGCGACAAGATGTTTCGCGAAGACCTCTACTATCGGATCAGAGGCTTTTCCGTCCATCTCCCTGCATTGCGTGAGAGACAAGATATCGATCTGCTTGTGCTTACGATTCTGCACAGGCTTGGGGCGCCGGAGGTACGCATCAGTGACGAACTGGCGGAGGTTTTTCGGAAGAACCAATGGCCAGGCAATATTCGCCAACTCGAAATGGTGTTGCGGACGGCGTTGGCGGTTCGGTGCGACGGCGAGACCGAGCTTGGGTTGGATCATATGTGCGCTGGGTTTGTCGACACAGATGCTGGCGTGGCTCCAGCAGGGACGGTTGGCTTGATTCGCAGGCAAGAAGCCCAATTGATTCGCGATGCATTGGAAAAGCACGACGGAAATGTGGGTGAGGCTGCAAAGACGCTGGGAATTGGCAGATCTACGCTTTATCGAAGGCTCAAAGAGCTGGACGGGTGACCGCAGCTGGAATGCCTGGTTCTGTTCCAGAAGCGTGGTTGCTCGACGCACCGTGCGGTGAAGTGGCAGATGGCTGTATCGACGCCCTGCGGATCGCGGCGCAGAACGAATGCCCCTCCATGTGGACGCGTATACACGGTCGCTGCGGGGGTGTCAGAATTTCCGTGTTCAAGGCGGGTTGAGATTCACATGTTCATCCGGTGCGCGGGCATGCTGTCTCCGGCCAAAGCCGGCGAGCATAGCCCGCGTGGTTGATGTCATGCGCAACGCCAATCCTGCCTTCCGGTCCGCTCGGTCACGTTCCCGAAATGACCGGTCACGTTGCCGAAATCGCCGGTCACGATCCCGAAACGGCCGGTCACGTTCGTCCGAAATACGCAGCGCAAGATGCGGATGATCTGCTCATCGGTAAATCGCTTCTTCATCGAGTTCTCCTTGTCTCTAGGATAAAAGAGAACTCACTTGCCGGATGGCTACAAGAAACGTCTCAGGTCAAATGGGGCATCATTTCCAACGGCAGCCACGGTTAGGTAAACCCAGCTTCCTGAATTCAAGGAGGTATCCGGAATCTTGTGTGTGAGGCGGGTTAAGACTCAGATTCCGATGTTGAATCGCTCCGGGTAAAGCAGCGCAAACTGGGTCATCGCGCTCTTCCAATCGTGCCGGGAGCCGGTCCACTTGGCAACGACGTTGCGCAGCGCCAGCCAGATCAGTTTGAGTGCGGCCTCGTCCGACGGGAAGTGGCCGCGCGCCTTGATGATCTTCCGAAGCTGCATGTGCAGCGACTCGATCGCGTTGGTCGTATATACAATTTTCCGGATGTCCGGCGCGAAGGCATAGAACGGAATCACCTGATCCCAGGCCCGGCGCCAGAGGGCGGCAATCGGTGGGTATTTCGTACCCCACGGGCTCGCGTCGAATGCATCCAGCGCCACGGCGGCCGCTTCGGCCGACGGTGCCCGATAGACCTCCTTGAGCGCCGCTGCGACCGATTTCCGGTCTTTCCAGCTGGCGAAGTCCAGCGAGTTCCGGATCAGATGCACGATGCAGGTCTGGACCGTCGTTTCCGGGAACACCGTATTGATCGCTTCCGGGAAGCCCTTCAGGCCGTCGACCACGGCAATCAGGATGTCCTGCACGCCACGCAGCTTCAGGTCGTTCACCACCCGCAGCCAGAACTTGGCCCCCTCGGTCTGCTCGATCCAGAGGCCCAGAACGTCCCGCGTGCCGTCGCGGCGCACGCCCAGCGCCAGATAGATCGCCTTGTTGCGCACCACGCCTTCGTCGCGGATCTTGACTCGTAAGGCGTCGAAGAACACCACCGGGTACATCGGCTCGAGCGGCCGCTGCTGCCACTCACGCACTTCGTCGATCACGGCATCGGTCACCGTGCTGATGAAGTCCGGCGACACTTCGATGCCGTACATCTCCTGCAGGAAGCCCTGAATCTCCCGCACGCTCATGCCGCGTGCGTACATCGCGATGATCTTGTCGTCGAAGCCGGTGAAGCGTCGCTCGCCCTTGGCGATCAGCACCGGATCGAAGGTGCCTGCGCGGTCGCGCGGAATCTCGACGTCGAGCAGGTCGTCGTCGGTCGCGATGCGCTTGCAGCTGGTGCCGTTGCGATGGTTCGTGCTGCCGGCCGGCTTGGCTTCGCCCTTCTCGTAGCCTAGGTGGTGGGCCAACTCGCCGCCCAGTGCGCGCTCGAAGATCGCCTTCTTGAGCGCAGCAAGCTGCTCGTTGATCGTCGCCCGGTCCAGCGTTCCGGGCACCAGTTGCTTGATCAGTTCCGGGTCCAGGTTCAAGCCCTTGCCCGGCTCAATCGTTACTTCTTCCTTGCGTTTGCGTGGCATAAAAGTGGCTCCTTGGCCTTCAGTTTATGCCTCACACACAAAGGTTCGGATAGGCTCGAATTCAACAGGACACCCGCCCGCGAAAGTCGGGTTGCCATGGATATGGTGCCCGCGCCTCGAACGCATTGGTGCGATTACTCCTCCAGCTCTTCGAAATTCATGTTTGACCTGCTCGACGAGCAGATCGGTGTCACGGTCGGAAACTTCTCGGTCAAGTATGCAGTGGTTGCCAACACAGCGAGGGCGAGAACGAGACGTTTCATTGTCCTGACGTTGATTGAGCTGCGAGCGTCTTGTCTCAGCGGTGGGAATCTCGTTACTTCCGCGACACGGCCAGAAGTGCTTCTCTGGCCGCCGTCTGCTCCAAGTAGTGCGCCGAAATCAACGCTTTAGAACGAGTGATTGATGCCAATTCGAGCGACAACTTGATGCCCGTTGGACGACGGACCGGACAAGCCGGGAATGTATGCTACGTCTAAAGGCGTGCCGGTTGTGCCACCCGACACATTCTGATAAACGACTTGGGTGTAGACCGACGTTCGCTTCGAAAGTAGGTATTGAGCCAATGCACCGACCTGGTTCCAATGAAGTGTCTCCTTGGCACCGCCCTGACTCAACGAGGCGCGAGTGTAGGTGTACATACCGCCAAGAATTAACGCAGGTGTGAGATTATATTTTGCGCTTACTTCGATATTGTCGAACGTGAGATGTGCATTATCGAGGCCAAGATTGCCAACGTAGATTGACGAACCGGGTTGGCTCACATTGACGTGCGTATAAACTGTTCCGAGCGTGGCCTGTCCAATACCGTAGTTCATGCCGATGCCATAGATCTTTTGGTTTGCCGCGGAAAGCCCAATATCATCGGTAGCTATCGTGCCTACAGGCGTCGACCCTGGGCTGGAGAGATCTTCGTAGACTGCAGCAACCGAAAGTGACTGGTACGAATAATTCAGTCCGACGCCGTACGCGCGGTTTCGGGAAAAAGCGCCTGCCATATTGCCAAATCCATACATGGCCGTTGCTGAGAGGCCAGCGTAAGACAGACTCGTATACTTGACAGAATTGTTTACATGGAACGTGGCGTCCGTGTTGTCGTTATCCAGCGGATGTGAGAACAGGAAGCCAGCCCAACTGCCATTGGCAGTCAACAGCCCGATCGTGTCGGCAACAGTGTCAAACTGGCGGCCCGCGGTCAAGGTGCCGAGATTATCAGATTGCAGGCCGACGTAGGACTGGTAACCAAACTGGCGGCCGCCGTACAGGAACTGTCCGTTTTCCAGCGCAAATCCACTTTCGAGATCGAAGACGGCGTGCAGCCCCCCACCCAGATCTTCGGTACCTTTGATGCCCCAACGCGTTGTCGACAGCAGGCCGCCGGCGACTTGCCAGGCTGAATGCCCGCCAACGTTGTTTGTGTAGTTAATGCCTTCGTCGATCACCCCGAATAAGGTGACGGAACTTTGTGCGTGTGCATGCATGGTGATCGTAAGCAGTGCTGCAGAGAGGAGGTAGGATTTATGTCTCTTGATCATAGTCGTTGTTGAGGAGCGTTGCGGTTAGGGGGCCGTTGGACCATCTCTGGCATCGTCACGATGCGCGTCGTAATAAGCACATGTCGTGCCATACGTGGCGAGATTCGCTGGACATGGCCGCGAAGGCCATCTGCCGTTCCTTCTCTGCATTTGGAAAACTGAGGGGGGATTAGTACGCGCGATTCTCGTCTCATATCGCGACAGGATTCCCAATATGGGACTCGGTTGTGAGGTGTGTCGATTGTCGCTAGCACAAGGATCGCGGACGGAAACTAGATCCGCTCAACCGCTAACTGTCAACGCCGGCTGAAATCTGACCCACTGGGTCAGTTTTACATCGGCGCTAACAGCTAACGATAGCAAGCAGGATTAAGTTCGGCGGGCGGACGGGTATCCCTGACTTTCGAGCCATTGCTGAACTCGCGAGGCATACTCTGGCGAGAGTGTTGCGAGTACCTGATGAGCACTTTGATTGCGAAGAGCATTGACAATGGGTGCAAGCGGAACACCATGCAGATGCCAAATGCCAAGAGGCTGGTCGGGGCAGGTGACCACTTCAGCTTCGGTTATAAAGTGGCCGTCTAGTACCGGAGCCTTTTCGATCTTTAGCTGGCTAAAATCACTCGGATGGTGAGTGGGTTGGTTATCGGGCCACGCAGATCGAGCACGCCAGAATGGTCGGTCTGGCCACTGTTGCTCGAGTGCATAAAAGTCTCGTCCGATTCGTGCGAACCGCAGGAACAACTCACTTATACGACGTTGATGAAATTGCAGTGCTAACGCCGCGCGATTTGGATGCGCGAGCAACGTATTGATGACGGCTGGCGCTTGCAGGGCAGACGACAGCGATTGGAAGATCCCGTTTCCAGACAATGGATCAACAGCCATGGCTGCGTCGCCGACACGCAACCAATTTGCCCCGCCGGTTTCGTCGCACAAGACCGCACTGCTACTTCTGGCATATACGCGCGCTTCGCCGTTGTGTCTACCGAAGAATTTTCGAGCAAGACTGGTCTCCCGCATTGAGGCACACCACGCTGGCAGTGCGTCTCGTGCCGGGAGATTTGTGCTCGCGATGTCGAGGGTGACTTGCCAGTAACAACGGCCATCCGATAGCTTGGCCATCCACGCCCAGCCGTCCGGGAGGCTTTCCACTGCTGATGCCGGATCCCCGGGCCGGCCTTGCCAGACGTTCAAAAGACTTAGTGATTGCGGCCCGCGCGAGGCCTTCCGTGAACGTGGCGCAAGACGGCCGCGCGCTTCCACCAAAAATGTCGCCTCGAGTGTTTCGATACCCGCTGGCGTGTTGATGTTGATGGACGATGTTGCCCCGACTTGACGCACATCGCGGACCGTTGCCTCGCGCATTTCGATTCCGGCCTCTGCCATATCATCGCGCAACGCGTCGTCGAAGCGGTGGCGGTCGATCAAATATTCGTGATTCAGTTCGCGCTCTTCGCCGTTCCAACATGTCGTGCGATCACATGGTGGCAATGCACATGCCGCAGCACGTCGAAGGCCGGCGTGTTGCAGTCCTTGCAGCACGCGAGCGGATATGCCTTCAACCGCATCGAAGCGACGTCTTTCGCCTACGACTGCTACGCGATAGCCCAGTCGGGCTAGTCCGATGGCGGCCGTAGCACCGGCCGGGCCAGCACCGAGTACGACGATACGCGGTACGCTCATGATGAGAGTGCTCGCCGCTCCGTGCCGATGAACGAGGCGTTCGCGCGGAGGTAGGCGAGCAGATCGGCGCGACCGGAATCCGGATGTTGTCCGAGCCACTGCGCGGCCTGACCACTAAGCGCCGCACACGCTATGCTGGCGCCGGCGGGCGATCCTGCTGACTGGACCGAGACGATTGCACCGAAGTCAGCCTGCTCGCTGTCGAGCGATGACCACTGATGTGGTCCGCAGCGTGCGTCACCGGTTACCCGTATCACACCGGGGTAGCTGGCTGGAAATACAGGATCTCCTCTCGCGGGACTGGCTGCAAATATGATGATCCCTTGAGCGATTGCGCTGGCACAAGCTTCGCGCAGCGCTGTCCGATCGGTGCGTACGCCGAGACTAAGGTTGACGATGCGCACGCGCTGAACGACGAGCCACCGAATCGCAAGTGCTATCTGAGCCGCGCTTGTCGCGCTACGCGAATGAAAGACCTGTGCTACATGCAGGCGTACGTTCGGTGCGGCTGCGACGATAGCAGCACATATCGCGGTGCCGTGTCCGATGCGATCCTGCTCCGCGGGGCCATAGCACAGCCTATCCTCGCGTTCGAGCCAAAAGCGCAGCGCAGCATCAACCCGCGGTGTCAGGGCATCAGAGTAGCCGCTATCGACGACGCCGACGCTAATGTTTGCCGCGAGGCCGAGCGTGCTAGTGCGCATTGCTTGGATTCCGGATAGTGCGGCTCTTGATCCGGCCGTTGGTAAGTTCGAAATGCAGGTCTGCGCCCGCGAGCGTCGATGCCCGATGACTGATGAGGATTCGAGTACGGTCACCGAAAAGCACGTCGATCTGCGCGATGATTTGTCGTTCCGTGAATTCGTCGACAGCATTCGTTGCTTCGTCGAGCACCAGAATCGCCGGGTCTTGCAAAAGTGCGCGGGCTATGGCAATCCGTTGTTTCTGACCGCCGGACAACTGCTGACCGCGTTCACCTACTGGCGCGTCAAGTCCGCCTGGTAGCGAAGCGATTAGTTCGTCAAGCTGTGCCGCACGCGCCGCGCGCGCGATCTCTGCGCGCCCCGCCATCGGAAAGCAATAGCAGATGTTGTCTGCGAGGCTTCCACGAAAAAGCACGATGTCCTGGCTGACGACGGCGATGCGTCGTCGCAAGGTGCTGATGTCCACGAGGCGTAAGTCGACACCGGCGAAAAGAACGCTGCCTTGCTGGGGATCGTAAAAGCGCTGAAGGAGATCAATTAGTGTCGTTTTACCGCTTCCCGACACGCCACTCAAAGCTACTTTGTTGGCGCACGGAATGCGCACGGTGGCACCTTGCAGAATCGGCTCCTCTCTTGCATCGTGTGCGAACCAGACGTTCTTGAATTCGACGTCGCCGCGCATGGGAATATCGCGTGGCACTACAGGTTGTTGTATGGAAACGGTCGCCTGTTGCAACTCAGTTACCCGCCCGAGGCTTACCGTCATACGCTGCAGCGCAACATATAGGCCAAGCAGGCTCCTTATAGGACCAATGGCCATACCTAGATAACTTGAGAACGCGATTAGTGAGCCGAGTTGCCAAGATCCCTGAATGACCCAATAACCTCCAAGAACGAACGCACCCGCGCGGGTGAGCGAGGTGAGCGTCGCGGGAACGGACTGTGTGACAAATTCGGTCACTTGGAGCTTGAGCAGTTTCCCCAAGTAGCGTTCGCCGAGGTCGTCGAGGCGGCGTACTTCCAGAGACTCTTGCCCCGCCGATTGAATGAACTTCATTGCGGGTAATGTCTCGACGAGGAAAGCCGATACATCTGCGGCGCTCTCGCGCACTGTGCGCGCATCTCGTTCGACCTTTCGTCGCATTGTACGGAGCCACAAAGCTTCGAGGGGGATCAGGACTAGCACGACGAGGGAAAGCTTCCAGGACAGCGTGACCAGAAGTGTAAGCGTGCCAACGAGACCGATTACGTTGGAGACTGCCGAAAATAACGCGTCAAGGGCGAAACGTTGAATCTCGGCGACGTCGCCATCGAGGCGCGATAGTAAATCGCCGATCCGCCGCCCTCCATAGAACGACGGTGACAGGCGCTGGAGGTGCGCATAGACGGCACTGCGCAAAGAGAAAAGAACGCGGCCCGATAGCCGTGTATATAGGTATCGATTAAGGCCGCCTAACAGCGTGCCGACGAGCCCGACTCCAACCATTGCGAGCGAAAAGCCAACGAGCGCGGAAATATTCCTGTTCACCAGACCGCGGTCGATGAGTTCCTTGGTTAGCCACGGCTGTGCGATCGCTAGCAGTGATGCGCACGCGGATAGCGCGAGCAGCCCTGCTATTGCGAGCCGGTGTGGCCGCACGAAGCTGTAAAGCCAGCCTAGTGAGCGTGCCAGCTGTGCCCGGTCATCAGTTTGCACGAAGCGCAGAATGAAACTCAACATGGACCTAGCTACGTTGGGCGCCGAACAGCGTTGTCGCAATTCGCAGTGTTAGAAGAATATTGCCAAGAATAGACCAGCGCAAAAGACAAGTCATTCTGGTCCAGACGTTGGCTTGACAGGCGACCGATTGCATTCACATGGTCGCTGCCCGAGGTCCGACTTTCGTTCTTGGCGGACTTGCTTAGATCGCAAGGTTATATGCATCTAGTGAAACCTGCTCAAATACCGGTCTTTCCCAGTATTTCCCAGCTTCTGTCTCGATACCGGCCGAGGACTTGACAGGGGAATCTTCGGCCGGGGACCGTAGTTTTCGGCGTTGCAGCCGAATCGAGCTATCGGGCGTCGCGACTTGCCGGCTGGCACATCGCGCGCATGATCAAGCGCGTTTGTTGTACGCGCTGCACCAGCCCTTCCCTGACACTCGCTTGACGGGGAAGAGGGGGCAAGCAGCTGCCGGGTCCGTTTGCTTTCCTTGATAGAAGCTGCAGTTCCCGCAGTCTTGCCCGGGCTCATAACGCGCGTATTTTGCTTTTTCAACGTTTGCGGCGTTAGTGCGATAGCCCAGTCCCTTTGCTGCCGGGTCGTTCTCGTCCAGCATTGGCGCCTCTGCTTGCGCTGTTCGGGCGAGGGCTAGTGCGGATACTGTGCCGGCAACTGCGATGACAAAGCTGCGTCGGGAGCGATTCAGTTGATGCTTCATGGGGATTGCTAGTCTCAAAGTTATCGATAAATGAATCAGGTCGCGCTGTCTGGCCGATCGGTGGGATCCGCATAGGTCGTGCAGACAATCTTCGCCCGACCATCAACCCCACACGATGCCGGATCGGAAGCTCAACCACTCTTGATGGCGACGCCCGATCAAGCGCATGACATGCGTGCGAGACAACCGCCACGCAAAGCGGTTAGACGTCTGCAGGAACCACCGGCAGAGGTTGCCGCCATGGTACGCGTGACGTAATAAACCGTGCGAGCGCAGCTGCCGGGCCCGCAGATAGCTGTTTAAGCAAATCGCATGCCAGTCTATGGTTTTTTTGGCCATTCCACTTGTGCGAGGTTTCCCGTCCTTTTGCCAGCGAGGCTTCCGCCGCATTATCGGGCAATGCAGTTGACGCTCAAGGTCGACTCTAAGTCCCATTTTGGGAATTCTCGCGGGACGGGAATGGGATACGGGAATAAGGGTCAGGGTCAGTTCGCATTTCTGCGATGTGTTTGTGTTTTCAAGCAAAAAATTAAATAGGGATTTTCCCCGAAGATTTGAAGTGCAGGTCTGCGTTTTGAAGCAGTTTTTAGCGTGCGCGACGTGTTGGTTTTCATTGGCATGGAACCTGCTTATTCCGGTAATCCCACGCCAGTTGGTCCCGATCCTAGGCGAATCAAGACCCCTCTCAAAGGAGCAGCGCTTTGTTAAAAACGTTCATTCGACGCAGCAGGTTGATGGGCATGATGGCCGCGGCTATGCCGGTCGCGCTGATTTCGGGTGTGGCTCATGCCCAAGCGCAACAGCCCCGCGATGCGCGAGCGATTCTGAGTCAGACCTGTGTGGCGTGTCACGCCGCAGAATCAAAGGACTCGTGGAGTCGTATTAGCCATCAGCGCAAAACCCCGGAGGGTTGGTTGCTGACAATCGGGCGGATGCAGACGATGCATGGCCTAACTATTAGCGACGAAGAACGGAGAATTCTCGTTAAGTATTTGTCGGATACGCAGGGCCTTGCGCCATCGGAAACAAAAGATCTGCGCTACGCACCCGAGCAACGCCTGAACACTCAGGAGACCGCTGGTTCGGACGAGTTCAAACAGATGTGCGCGCGTTGTCACTCTGCCGCACGACCATTGCTGCAGCGCCGTCCCGTGCAGGAGTGGGAGCGGCTTGTGAACTTCCACGTTGGACAATTCCCGTCGATCGAATATTCGTCACTTGGGCGCGATCGAGACTGGTTCAACATTGCGCTGACGGACATCGCGCCGTACCTCGCAAAGAACTTTCCGTATGACAGCAAGGCATGGGACGACTGGAAGAAAAGCCATCCGCCGGCGACTGCGCTTGCTGGTGCATGGAGCTTCAGCGGACACATGCCGGGGAAGGGTGACGCATTTGGCTTGATGACCGTTACGGGCGGCGACCAGGATAGCTTCAAGGTGGCGTTGAAGGGACGCTTCGCAGACGGTAGTCCACTCGTTGGTACTGGTAACGCTACGCTTTATACCGGCTACGAATGGCGTGCGAATGTCAAGGTTGCTGGCGTGCTGATGCACCAGGTACTGATGGCCGGAGATGGCGAATTGAGCGGTCGCATGTATGAAGACGAGCACGACGAGCGAGGTCTGGATTTTAGCGCGGCAAAGCTGGGCACGGCGCGCATCCTCGCAGTTCAACCAGCCTATGTGAAGGCTGGTAACGAGTCAACCGTAACAATTGTCGGTGCGAATCTCGAGGGAACTCCGGCTTTCGGCTCGGGTGTAACGGTGGCATCTGTGCTAGAGCGTACGCCTGAGTATCTGCGAGTGCGAGTCAGAACCAGCCGAGATAGTGTCACTGGTCCGCGACAGGTTTCCGTCGGCGCAGCACATTCCGACGACTTCGCAGTCTATCGAGAGGTCAAGGAAGTCAAAGTTCTGCCCAACTACGCAATTGCTCGGATCGGAGGCAATGGCGGCTCAATGCCGAAGGTGCAAGGGCGCTTTGATGCGGAAGCTTGGGGTGTGGATGCAGCTGGCAAGCCGTTCAGAATCGGCTATATGCCGGCGCTATGGTCGGTCGCACCATTCGACGATCAGGCGAAGAATGACAACGACGTCAAGTACGCAGGCGTGATGCAGAGTGCGACCGGTATTTTCACGCCGGCCAACGCGGGGCCGAATCCAGAGCGACGCAGATCCAACAACAATACGGGCAATCTGAAGGTCATTGCATCGGTCGCCGACGGTAGTCGCACCGTTACTGGCTCGGGACAGATGGTAGTTACAGTTCAGCGCTGGAATAATCCACCGCTGCCATGATTTGTGCCGTCTCTTTGCCTTCGGGCTGCGCGAGCGGTCCGAGCGGCATGTTCCAATGCTTCGGTTCGATCCAAATTTAGAGATTGCTAGGAGATTCCCATGGGCGCACTGTTGAATGTAGTCGAGCGCAATGTGCATGAAGTACATGTCGACGACGAGCGTCTGATGTTCCACGTGCCGAGCAGTTCACTGTTTGCTGCAGACAAGCTCACGGCAGCCATCATCGATTCGTTGCGTGCTAATACCTGCACTGCCGAAGAACTATTCGCTCGATTAGCTGCGTCCCCGCGTGGTGACGTATCCGACACGCTGAGTGAGCTGATGGCGCTTGAAGTCGTTAGTGATGGTTCCCCGTTGACACCCGAGTTTGCCACCAAGCGTATCGAGCGCACCGCGATCAATACCGTCGTGCTCAACGTCAACACAGGCTGCAATCTGAGTTGTACATATTGCTACAAGGAGGATCTCGACACCCCGTCTGCCGGACGTCGGATGGATGTCGAGACTGCAAAGGCATCGGTTGAGATGTTGCTCAAAGAGTCGCCGGATGAACCTCGCTACACAGTCGTGTTCTTCGGCGGCGAGCCACTTAGCAACCGCCAGTTGATCGAGCACGTGGTCGAATACTGCGAGCTACGTTTCCGCTCCCTCGGAAAGCAGGTCGATTTCGTGATGACGACCAACGCCACGCTTCTAACTGAGGAGATCATTGATTGGCTCGACGCTCACCGGTTCGGTTTATCGATCAGCATTGATGGACCGCGGAAGATCCATGATTTGAATCGCCGAACGGTTGGCGGTTCGGGCACTTATGACGTGGTGCGCCGCAAGGTCGATATGCTGCTCAAGCGCTACCGCAGTCGCCCCGTTGGCGCGCGCGTGACGCTGACAAGCGGGGTGACCGACATCGAAGGGATCTGGGATCACCTGTTTAACGAACTCGGGTTCGCGGAAGTCGGCTTCGCGCCCGTCACATCAGGCGAACTCGACACGTTCAATTTGGGTCCCGACGAACTCGCGCTGGTGTTCGCGAACATGAAGACGCTTGGCCGGCGCTATCTGACGGCGGCGCTCAAGAATCGCAACATCGGCTTCTCGAACTTGCACCAGCTGATCACGGACCTGCACGAAGGGCACAAGAAGTCGCTGCCATGCGGTGCGGGGCTCAAGATGCTCGCTGTCGACCACAAGGGTGATCTGAACCTGTGCCACCGCTTCACAGGCTCAACACTGCCGACGTTCGGCAATGTGCGCGATGGTGTCGCGCAGGAACAGCTCAATGACTTTCTGTCTGAGCGCCTTGACCGGAGCGGAACAGGCTGCGATAGCTGCCGGATTCGCAACCTGTGTTCGGGCGGTTGCTATCACGAGAGCTATGCGCGCTACGGCGACCCGGCGCACCCGACCTATCACTACTGCGAGCTGATGCGTGACTGGATCGATTTCGGCATTGAAGTCTACAGTCGCATCATTGCAGGAAATCCGGCATTCATCGACAACTACATTACTCCGCGGAAGGCGCACTGACATGAAACATCTAAAGCCGCTTAACAACAAGGCAAAGCAGCTTGAGCAAGCCGCGCAGGAAGACCGGCTCGAAGAAGTCGTCGCGATGACGTCTGTTGCAGGCTGTACTGCTACAACCGACCCAGGCTGGGAAACCGATGCATTCGGCGGCATTGCGTCATTGTGCCAGCCAATGGAGGCAGATCTTTACGGCTGCTCTGATCCGTGTTGGTGGCCTGCTCAAGTGCCGGATACGATGATCACTTACCCGAACTGGAACAAATCCGATTCCGTAGCTAGTACTGACTGGCGCAAGCTCGGTAGCGTGTTTCCGAAGGATAAGTAATCGACACCGCACACACTGGGGAATAAATATGTCAATTAAGAAGTGTTTGGCTACAACTATGTTGTCGGCGATTCTGTCGGTTTGCTCGATGGTGAGTGTAGCCGCGACGAATAGCGCACTTAAAACAGGGCACGAATATCTTGCGATTGTTGGCTATCCGAATACGCTGACTGTTGTGGATGCAGCCAGCGATGAGATTTATAAATCATGCTCGTTGCCAGATGCATTTAATCCGGGGACCGTGGTGATTAGTCCGGATAAGTCGCGTGCGTTTGTATTGAACAATCGATACGGCGATCTTTATGGTGTGGAGCTGGATACATGCAAGGTCGTGTTCCATGCAGATCTCTCGGACAGATCCGGTGAACGCGTGAAATCGATCTTCTCCATCGCCGTGAGCCCTGATGGCAAGGAGATATACAGCGTCGTCAATCCAACCAAACTCAATCGCGACAACTATGAAGTTCAGACGCCCCGTCTACAGGTGTACTCGACGGGTGGTGGCATGGATGCAAAGCCGATCCGAACATTCCCCGTCCCGCGTCAACTCGGGGTTATGTTGGCCGCGAACGACGGATCACTGTATATCGCAGGTGCGGATATCTACCGCATGGACGTGAAATCCGGGAAACTCGACGTCGCTGTTGCTGTACGGAACTGGAAAAGACCGCTATATGGGCAGCCGGATGTTTTGAATGCGTGGCCACAGCAACTGCCTCAAAATGCGTTTGATTCAATTTATACCGCCGATCGCTTCAAAGACGAGAAGAAGACTCCAGGGACGAACGAGACGATGTATGGCTACATTGACATCGATCTTGCGACCGGTAAGGCGTCGCTGAAGGACTTCGCTCCTGTTACGGAAGTGTTTTTCAGTGGTGTACGATCTCCAACAAATCCGGATATTGTGTACGTTGTCGGAAATCGACTCGCGAAATTCGATTCGAAAACGGAAAAGCTTGTTGGTGAGGCGCCACTTGATCACACCTACTACGTGCTGACGCTAAATAAATCTGGAAAAAAGGTGTATGTGGCTGGAGCAGCCAATACAATTAGTGTATTCGATGCGGCCACCATGAAGAAAATCAAGGAGATCCGCTTGAGCGGAGATACGGCTCAAGCTACTCCGCAGATCTTCATGCGATAACTTGCCAAAGTACGTTCGTACCACGATCGCTCGTATAGCAATCGAGGATCAGGTACTCCGGGCGATACGATCTCGCTTGCGTGATGTCCGTGCAATCAACGTTCGACGAGTGAATCGCGTGGGCACTGGGGGTATTTCGTCACATTGCACAGGGCTCGCCGCAAGCGCGTTCCGCGTTCGGCTTCGTTGCTGGCGCTGATGCTGAACGACAGCACCCCCGGTGACCTCCACGAGCGATTCTGCGATGCCCATGCGCCTTATCAAAGTGACAAACGCGCTGACCAGCTGTTTTGGGAGGGTGCCCCTATGTCCTTCGTCAAGCGTTAGGGGCCGACTTCGGTTGGTAAATGGTGCCGTCGCGCAGCATGGCGAACATGACGTCGCAGCGTCGCCGTGCCAGCGCAATGAGTGCTTGGTTGTGGCGCTTGCCCTGCTGGATCTTGCGCGAGTAATAGGCCCGCGAGACGGGGTCTCGCAAGGCTGCGAAGGCGGATAGGAACAAGGCACGCTTGAGCACCTTGTTACCGCGTCTGGACGGATGCTCGCCACGTATTGACGAGCCTGATCGCCGGGTGACTGGCGCGAGGCCGGCGTACGCAGCCAAGTGAGCAGCCGAGGCGAAGGCTTTATGGGCAACTTCGGTCAGGAGTCTGGCGGCGGTCCTGACGCCGACTCCCGGCATGCTGGTCAGGACCGGCCAAAGAGGGTGAGCAAGCACCAGGCGCTCAACTTCGGCCGCGACCTCGTCGCGTTGCTTACGCAAGGCCGCAAGCTGCTGGGCCAAGCGAGGCATGACGATGGTGGCGGCTTGCGTGCCGGGCACGGTCACGGCTTGTTCGCCCAGTGCCTGAACGATCTCGGTCGCCAAGCCTTTGCCCATGCGAGGAGCGAGCTTGGTTAGGCGATTGGCGAGCGCCTTCTCGCTGACGGCGGCAAGCGCGGCGGGCGACGGGTAGCGCTCAAGCAGATCGAGCACCGCTGGATGGTCGAGGCGCGGTCCGAGAACGCGCTCGAGAGCGGGATGGATCTGGGTGAGCAAGCCGCGAATGCGGTTGCTGGTTTGAGTGACCTGATCGGCGAGATCGTCGTCGAAGCCGCACAGCATGGTGAGTTCGGCGAGTTGCTCGTCGGCCAACCGAAGCGAGCGCAGTGTGTGCGGCATCGAGCGAGCGGCTTCGGCAATGATCGCGGCATCGCGGGCATCGGTCTTGGCTTCGCCGGCGTGCAGATCAGCGATGCGGCGCATAGCCAGTCCCGGCAGATAGGCGACGAGTACGCCTTCATTGCGGGCAACGGCCACGGGAAGCGCGCCGACGGTGGAAGGCTGATCGACGACGAACAGAAGTCGACCATGCGTCTTGAGTTCGGCGATGAGGGCGCGCAGCTTGGCCTCGTCGTTGGGTAGCGCCTTGTTGTACAGGCGCTTGCCATTCCGATCGAGCGCGACGGCATGATGCTGGCCTTTACCGACATCGACGCCGATGAAGACATCGACGGCGCCATGTTGTTGAGTGTCTTGCATCGAAGTATGAGCAGAGTGAACGGATTGGCCTGCAACAACGGTGGCAAGTCTCGGCATCCACGTTACGGACGGCGTCGGGATATCCCGGCCAAACCCCTATTAGCGATCACCAGCCACCCACCAGGCCCGGTGACAACACCCCCCGGATCATGACTGCGACTGGGGGCGGGAATCATGCCGGGCCTGGCTGGCCAAAGCCCCGATTATCGGGGCGTGAAGATAGTAACGGGGGGCGCGGTCTAGCGCCGTCCAACGGACGCTGGCACTCGCATCGATGTGGTGACGTCGCTATCGAGCGCCCGTAAGACGTTCGATTTTGAGAGGGAGCCTCGGCAGACGCGCAATTTCGCTTGCACGGCTCTAGTATCGGGAGACTCGGCACGTCACGTGCTAGACCCCAATAGTTCACACGTTCATATCATGGATCAGAACCAGGTTTATTTGTCGCCCGTGACAACTCGCGCTGCAGACACGGCGGCCGCGCCGTATTTCGGCAGCCCCCCGTTTTTGTTGCGTCTCTCGATCGTAGATTGGCTGTTCGCGCTTGCACTTGTCGGCGGCGCTGGTTTCGCGCTTGTGCGCTACTGCGTGCACATGGACGTCTACGATCGCGCTGTGATGATTGGTACCGTGCCCGCGCTCGTTGCAGTTGGCTGGCACTGGAAGCACGCTCGGCTGCTGATGGCAGCCATCGCGGTGCTGTCGTTGCTGTCGGCCCAATTGTACGGCGGCGACCTGAACCGTGTGGATTCGACGTTCTTCCTGCGTTACCTTCTGTCGAGCCAGTCCGCAATCCTGTGGATGAGCGCATTGCTCGTTCTAGCGACCGTGTTCTACTGGATCGGCATGCTGAGCCGTTCGGAGACGAGCGGCGCAATCGACCAAAAAATGATCTGGTCCGCAGTGCTGATGGTTTTCACCGGGATGATGGTGCGGTGGTACGCGTCCTATCTGATTGGGACGGACGTTGGCCACATTCCAGTGTCGAATCTGTACGAAGTCTTCGTGCTGTTCAGCCTAATCACCGCACTGCTCTATCTGTACTACGAAGGGCACTACGGTACACGCTCGCTCGGCGCGTTCGTGCTGTTCGTAATCAGTGCGGCTGTCGGCTTCCTCATGTGGTACTCGGTGGCCCGCGACGCACAGCAAATCCAGCCACTCGTGCCGGCGCTACAGAGCTGGTGGATGAAGATCCACGTGCCAGCGAACTTTATAGGTTACGGCAGCTTCGCTTTGTCGGTGATGGTCAGCGTGGCGTATTTGCTGAAGTCATGTGGCGTCCTGGCGGACAGGCTGCCGCCGCTGGAGGTGCTCGGCGACGTAATGTACAAGTCCATCGCGGTCGGCTTCATGTTCTTCACGATTGCGACGATTCTCGGCGCGTTGTGGGCCGCGCAGGCCTGGGGTGGCTACTGGAGCTAGGATCCGAAGGAAACCTGGGCGCTAATCGTCTGGCTCAACTACGCGGCATGGCTGCACATGCGTTTGATGAAGGGGTTACGCGGGACGATCGCCGTGTGGTGGGCGATGACTGGGCTCGTCGTCACGGCGTTCGCGTTCCTCGGGGTGAACATGTTCCTGTCAGGGCTGCACAGCTACGGAAAGCTTTAATTGCCTACGAGGGGTGCTGTGCTTCGTTTTCAGAATGACCTGTGTCGATGAGATTGCAGAGGTGTCGGCCATCCGTTCGGCGAATGCTGCTGTGAATTGGGTAGTAACGGGGCGCATGGATTGACGAGCGATAAAAAGCAGGTAACCGTTTTGCAAACGCTGCTCGGCCGCGCATTGTCGGATGTTGTGTACAGCGGCCAGTCTAGATGTGCGCGGTGCGGTGAGGACGGCAAGGCCCATGACGCGAGCCGCTTTCTGACTACCATCGATATAACGATAAGCCGCATGTCGTGCGAAATAAGAAGCGTGGCGGCGACGGCTCAATCAACAAACGCACAGATGGGCACGTGAGCCACGTGTCGAGCCAACGCGAACGCGAATACATCAAGCGATGCTCGTGACGAGGCTGACTGTACGAAGCCGGGGAACGGCACGGGCTATAAGGAGAGTACAAGCTGATTTGAGTTGCAACGCGGTCATCCGATCGAGGTCGACAAATGAGCGAGGCATTTCGAGATGCAACAAGGGGAAATATGACGGGTCGGTAAGCAATTTAGTGGCCGGTTGATTTCAGTGGTTATCTATAAGAAAAGGGAACATTTGTATGGCGGTACTTGGTATGTACCCGACTTTCTACGTTCCAGGCATCGGTACAGCCTGGGTAATGGGCATCATCGGCGTGATTCACGTCGTTGCGTCCCATACGTCGGTCGGTGCATCGTTTCTGTTCGTGCTGCTCGAAACGCGTGCTTATCGCGAAAACAAGCCGCAGTTGCTGGAATTCATCAAGAAGTATGGGATGTTTCTACTCGTATTCTCGTACATTATTGGTTCGATCACCGGCCCCGGCATTTGGTATGCGATTACCGTCGCGAGCCCGCGCGGCGTTAGCGGCCTGATCCACAACTTCGTTTGGGTCTGGGCGAGCGAATGGGTCTACTTCACTGTGGAGGTGATTGGCGTATACGCGCTCGTCTACCTGATAGGCAAGGTCGACCCGAAGACCCACCTGAAGCTGACCTGGTCGTTCGCACTCGCGTCATGGGCAACGATGCTTCTGATTGTTGGGATCCTGTCGTTCATGATGTGGCCTGGGAGCGATCGCTGGTACCAGACCGGCTCGACAAGCGACGCATTCTTCAATGTCAACTTCTTCGCTCAACTCGGCACACGCACCGGCGCGATGGTCGTGATGGCCGCGGTCGTCGGCCTGCTGATAGCGAGCCGAGTGAGTGACCGCGAGCTGCGCCGCAACGTTGTGCGCTTGCTTGCCCCCGTCGGGCTTGTCGGAGGACTCGTCGCGATGCTGATGTTCCTGTACTACCTCCGCACGCTGCCGAATAACGCCATCGTGATGCTCAACGCGAATCTGCTACCAATCTATGGAAAGGACATGATTTGCGTGTTCGTCGTCGCGACGCTGTGGTTGCTCTTCGTGTGGTGGCGCCCACAGCAAGTCTATACATCGCTCGCGGTGGCGATGTTCCTGTTTATCGCGGTGTTTGGAGTCTGGCCGGAGGAGCGGATGCGCGAATCGATGCGCAAGCCGTACGTTGCCGGCCAGTACATATACGGCAATCAGGTGATCGCGCGTGACGTGCCGGCGAAAGGGATCGAATCGGAGGTCGACACGATCGCCGCACACGGTCTGTTGAAGCTCAACCCGTTCGTGCCAGACCGGCTGCGCACGGTGACCGATGCGAACGAACTCGAGGTAGGCCGGCTGCTGACAAAGATGGCCTGTGCAAATTGTCACTCATTAGAGCCGGGCGGGCCGCTGCGAAATCTGCCCGGCAAGCTTCACTATGCGCCCGACGCGGACATGATCGCTGCGTTCATGGAAGGCCCGCTCAAGCACGGCACACAGCCATACATGCCCCGCATCGATTTGCCGGGCGACGAGATCCGCGCAATTTCCAGTTTCCTCGCGGCGGTGAACGCCGGAAAGAACGTGGACCGAATGATTGCGCAACAACAAGCGTCGATCGTATCTGTATCGACAAGGAAGTAGGGACATGGATATTGGAACTGTGATGAACGCGATGCGCGATCCAGCCGGGCTACCCGCCCAGCCGATCGTGTTTCAGGTGCTGATGGTGATTACTTGGGTCCTGCATATTGCATTCGTGCATCTTGCGCTCGGCAGCGCAGGGCTCGCTATCGTCGCGTTTCACCGGCGCGGCGCCGGCCCGTACTGGGAAAGGTTGTCGTTCGCGTTGACCAAGGTTGCGAAGGTCGCAGTGTCGCTGCTGATAGTGCTCGGGGTAGGCCCCCTGTTATTTACGCAAGTGATCTACGACCCGCAGTGGTATACGTCGAACGTGCTGTCTGGGCGCTGGGCGATTGCATTCATCTTTACGCTCATCGTAGGCTACTGCTGCTGGTTCGTGTTCTACCAGGGCAATCACGCGGGTGCGAAGACGCGTGTCGGCCTTTACGCATGGAGTGCACTCGCGCTGTTCTGTCTTGACGGCCTCATCATGCACGCACTGTCTTATCAGGAACTGCTGCCGCAGCAATGGATTCAGTGGTACGCGCCGGGCGGCGATGTCGATACGCGCGGAGCTGCGCTACACGCGATCGAATGGGCGCGCTACGTATTCATCATGGCCCTATCTGTGCCGGGCGTCGGCGTTTTCCTGCTCGTCTACGCGCAATACTTCGCCGGTCGCGCCGATCGTGAGCCGGGATACCTCTCATTCGTACGTGCACTCGGGCAACGTATCGCCCACCGGGGATTTACGCTGTCGGTCGCGACATCACTCGCATGGCAAGCTGACTTGCGGCACGCGAGCGGGCTCGTGCTGCATCCGATTGGCTGGTTGCTCGTCGCTGGCTTAGTCGTGATGGCGTGGTGGATGCATCGGTTCGAGCTGGAAACGCATGGCTACCTGCCGGCCGTCGCGAGCGTTGCTTTGCTCTCGATACTCTCGCTGTGGCGGGAAATCATTCGCATCGCTTGCCTGCGTCCATTCGGCTATGACGTGCACAGCTACCCGGTCCACTTTGATTGGCCGTCAACGTTCCTATTCTTTTCAACGCTCACGGGCATCGGTGGGGTTGTCGGCGGCTTCTATCTGTTGCTGCTGTACCGTGCCGGTAGGGTCAAGAACTGCTACACCGCCGAGCGTCCGGTCACGCGTCTTGGCACCGGAGCGCTGGCGGTGCTTGGACTCTGGATCGCCGTGTTCCTCGCCTACGGGATTGCGATCTCGTATCGCGACAGCTTCATTTGATCTGCGGTAAATGCTCCAAAAATCCTTCCCATGAAATCGACTTTTTTTGCTGGTCTCACGTTGCTGATTGCTCATAACGCTGCCCACGCTCAAGCGATCGACCAGGTGCCCGATGTAGATGCCGGTGCGCGCCGCGCCGCAGTCTGCTTCGCCTGCCATAACGAAAACGGAATCGCGAGGATTCCTGGCGTGCCGAACCTCGCGGGCCAGCACTCTGACTATCTGGAGACTGCACTGCACGCGTACCGCGACGGGCAGATGCGCCAGAACCCAACGATGAATGCGATGGCAAAGCCGCTGTCGGACCGCGACATCGTCAACATCGCCGCGTATTTCGGTCGCTTGCTGCGCGGCAACGAATGATTTTTTCATTGGGGTTTGGATGCACTTTTCGCTCATAAGATCTGCTTCGGGCGGTGCAGCGTGACTCGCTGCATGGTGCATTCTGGGCGATATTCAGTTGTTAATGCGAATTCCTAATTTATATATAAGTATGATGCATCGATTCAGAACATGCTTACCGTCGCCCTTACAACACGCTCCCGCTTCGTTTTCACGTCCACGCAGAGCGCAGCCGTTTTACCACTGTTCAATAACTGAACGCATTTCGGAGCGTACCGCTCTCGCTACGGACAATCTAGCGGCACGAACAATTCCCGATAGCGACGCTTGCCCCTCATTGGGTAACGTGCCGACATCCGGACGTCGGCAAGCATCGTCGACGTACCCCAACACGGCTTTCGCCAAATACTGACAGGAGTCAGCATGACCGTTACTTCCGCACGCCTTCTTGACAACGACGTCTGGCATCGGCGTCTCTTCACAGGTGCATGGCAGGCCGGCGCGTCGGTTGCCGATGTGCTCGAGCCCGCCACCGCCAATCGCCTTGCAAGTATCGGCATGGCTGACGCCGAACTTGTGGCCGCGTCGTCGAAGGCTGCGTTCGAGGCGCAGCAGGCTTGGGCCGTGCTGCCCTACGACGAGCGCGCTGCCGTCCTGCGTCGTGCCGCGCGTCTCGCCGAAGAGGCGTTTGACGAGATTGCCGGTTGGATCGTACGCGAAAGCGGATCGACGCGCGCCAAGGCCGGTTTTGAAACCATGGTGACGGTGAAGGCACTGCACGAGGCGACTGCACTGCCGTCACGCTCTGCAGGTGAGGTCCTGCCTTCGGTGCCCGGCCGTCTCTCGCTCGCACGCCGCCGTCCGTTGGGTGTGATCGGGGTGATCTCGCCGTTCAACTTCCCGCTCTATCTGGCGATGCGTGCAGTTGCGCCGGCACTCGCACTCGGCAACGCTGTCGTGCTCAAGCCAGATCCGCGTACCTCAGTTTGCGGCGGCTTTGTTATCGCTCGCTTGTTCGAACTTGCCGGCCTGCCTGCCGGCGTGCTCCACGTGCTGCCCGGTGACGGTGCGGCGGGCGCGGCACTTACGAGTGATCCCAACATCGCGATGATCCAGTTCACGGGGTCTACGAACGCGGGCCGAAAAGTTGGCGAGGCAGCAGGACGCAACCTGAAGAAGGTCTCGCTCGAACTCGGCGGCAAGAATTCGCTGATCGTGCTCGATGACGCCGACCTCGATCTCGCCATCGCCAACACGGCGTGGGGTGCGTATCTGCATCAGGGTCAGATCTGCATGGCGACTGGCCGCGTTCTTGTGCAGCGCAAGATCTACGACCGATTTGTGGAAAAGCTCGTCACGAAAGCGGCAAGCCTCACCGTTGGCGATCCGGCTACCGATGACGTCGCACTCGGACCAATCATCAATGCGGGGCAGCGTGATCACATCGCGCGCGTGCTGGCGGCCGCGACGGAAGCGGGCGCGCGCATCGAGGCGGGTGGCGGCTTCCGCGACCTGTTCTTTGAACCGACCGTACTGAGCGGCGTGACGGCGCAGAATCCTGCGTTTAACGAAGAGATCTTCGGGCCGGTCGCGGTGGTTGTGCCCTTCGACACTGACGAAGAAGCGACCGCGCTCGCCAACGATACCGAATACGGGCTTTCGATGGCCATCGTAACGTCGGACGTGGGTCGCGCGTTGCGCATGGGCGAACGTCTGCGCACGGGGCTTCTGCACATCAATGACCAGACCGTCAATGACGAAGTAATTAACCCGTTCGGTGGGGTGGGCGCGTCTGGAAATGGCACGAGCATTGGTGGTCCGGCCAATTGGGAGGAGTTTACTCAGTGGCAGTGGCTTACCTTGAAGGGTGAAGCGCCGGCTTATCCCATTTGACGAGCGCGAACGAACTGAACGGTCCGAAGTACCTCGACGATTCGGCGAGCAGGAACACGAGTACGAAAGCTGCAGGCCGCATCGTCACGGCCGCAGTCGCGCTTGGTAAGGGCGAGCCGTTTGCAATCCAAGATTCGGGCTGCTCGCGCTAGACCGCAATGCGCCGGGTCTACAGGGTGACAACGTGCTGCGCTGGGTCCGTCGGAATCTCGCCGCGCGTCTGCCCGTCCTGTTCACAACTAGCACGCGCGATACATCGCACCACCACATGGACGCCGAAGTTTGTCTCCCCAAACCGTTGAGTTCGGCTGCACCGCTCGCGTGCGTTGGCATGCTGTTGCGCGGCCAGAATCGGAGCGAACCCGTAGCGGAGAAGCTAGTGTGCGGCGATTACGAATTCGAGGCTGGCGGGGAGCGCGTTTTTGTGCGCGGCAATTCCGTCACGCTGACGCGCAACGTGTTTGAACTCGCGCTGCTTCTTTTCAAGCATATGAGCCGGCCGCTGTCGCGCACGCATATCCTCGATGCGATCTGGAAACAGGGTGCAGGCATTCCCTCGCGCTCGATGGACATGCACTAAGTCGATGGTGCGCACGAAGCTCGGCCTGCGGCCCGAGAACGGCTATTGACAGATGCCGATTTACGGCTATGGTTATCGGATCGAAAAGGGCGAAGTCTGAGAGGCGCTATATTGGCTTGAAGAACAATGCGAATGTGGATTTGTTCCGAACGCCTCGTCAAGCGGCACTTCGTTACTGGTGCACGGCACAACCAATAATGAAACGACTTTCTAACTCACTATACTACGTGCACGCACAATTCGCGGTATCGTGGAAGGGCTGCGGAAGATGGCACACGCGACGTCACGCTCGAGCCGATTCTGCGTTTCGCGCATGTTTAAGGTATTGCTGCGGTACAAGTAGCGAGTTTACCAGCACCGCCCCGGCTCCCTCAAGCTGCGCTATCCTTGTGCATGTCCGGTAATCGCAGCTTCATGCGCGCGGCCATCTACCGTGGACGATTGGCATGGCGACCCCAAAGGTGCAGTGTTGCTCGTTTGGTCGAGTTGCCTGCACGCCACCACCGATCTTCCGCTCCTAACGCAACTCATTTACGGGATCCTGAATGAATCGCACGTCCGCGGCCGAGTCGATGCACGACAACGCGCCTGCACAATTGCATTCGGCCCGAGAGCGTTTTGGCGGCGGTGCAAAATTGCCCGATGCCTTGACGCCGAATTTGCTCCCCGACCCCGTGGCGCGCTCATGGGCACGCTCGCGCGACGCCGGCATAATGCCTTGGCAAGCGCCGGAATACGAATTGCTGAACGGCACGCGCAGTGCGCTTGAGTCGCCCGATGACCGGCGTCTGTATAGATGCATCGTCGATGAAATCGAGCAACTTTGGGACGCGTTTGGTGGCGATGACTGGACCATTTTCTGCGTGAATCTCAAGGGCACCGTGATCCACGCACGCCGCAGCGCCGGGTGCGACGACGAACTGATCCTGCCAATCGTCGCAGGCCGGCGTATCCTTGAGTCCCACCTCGGCACAACAGCACCGAGCTGCGTGCTGCATGAAGGCATCGAGGCGACGGTAACTGGCGGGCAGCACTACCTCAATGAGTTCGAGCGTGTCTCATGCCTGGCCGTGCCGCTTTTTGGACTGCACGGTGAGATGGTTGGCGCTCTCGATATCACCGGTGCTGGTCAGCGTGATTTCGCGCAAATGAAAGAGCAGTTCCGTCTCGCCGCGCTCGCTGCTGAGCAGCGCCTGTTCGGGACGTTGCGCGGTTGCCATCTGCTGCGCGTGCAGCACGACCCTCGCTGGCTCGCCACTCCGCTCGCAGGTATGCTCGCGGTCGAGGAGGATGGGCAACTGCGCGCTGTGAGTCGTATGGCGCAGCGCATCCTTTCGTTACCGGATGGCGCGACGGACTCTCGGCTCACGCTGCGCAATTTGTTTGACGAAACGTCACCGGCTCTGCTGACGCGCATACTGAGGCCACAGCGCGGCCCACAACGCATTTCACGCGCGGACGGCAGCCGACTGTGGGTTCAATATGTGCGTGCGCCACTTAATCGCAGCACCGCGCGCCGCATGAATGCGGATTTCGGGGGGGAATGCGTCGAGGCCGATTCCCCCGGGTCTGGCAGCGCCTCGCGTGACGCGCAGAAAACCGGAACGAGCCTCGAAGAACAGTTGTTCGTCGCAATCGAGCAAGCCATGCGTGACCACAACGGTAACGTCGCGGCGGTGGCGCGCCAATTGCGGATCTCGCGTACTACCGTATACGCGCGGTTCCGCCGATTGCGTGAGCTGGGAATGCCGGTGGGGTCGGACGAAGACGAGGTAAACCCTCAATCATCAGACGAGAGCTGACTGAAGCGGCCTGCTACAAAAGCGCGCCCCAACGCGGGGCGCGAGGGCGCATCATCACCGAACGGTGCGCCTTGAAGTGCTTCCAGAGCAACGGTAGATAGTTGCGGCCGCTGAACGCGCGGATCGCCGCACAATTCTCGCGCAACGGCTCCGATCGCCTTTCGGCGCGAGCAGCTTCCTTACCGCCCGGGCGATGGCCGTCTCGTCGGATTCGTCGGCAAGGATGTCTACTACACCGTCAAGCAAACCGACGAGATCCTCGACCTGATCGCGCGGTTTGCGCTGAATTGCGTCGAGCTCGTTGCTTGCACGCTTGTGGATGGCACCCATGCGCCGTACGAACATGTCAGCAAGGTCGTCGCGGGCGCGCATGCGGTTGAGCAGCGCGACGATCAATGTGTAGCGCTTCTCGGGCAGTGTGTCGCTCCTGATCGCCGACGCGTCGAGCGCCATCGCCTGGTTGGCGAGCGAGCGCAGCTTCGAGGCCGGAATCCCGGCGATGGCCAGTGAGAAATCGCCGAGCTCGTCGAGCCAAAAAATCTGGTCGATCAGCAGCTCCAGATGCTGGCGCGATGGGCGTTTCGCATGACACTTGATCCGATTGTAGGCAGTTTGCCGGTTCGACAGATCGCGCGCGAGCAACCTGTCGAGCACGAGTTTCTGTTCATCGGTCAAGCGGCTCGCAACCCACTCCGCGACGGAGTCGAAAGTGCAGGGAAGCTAGAAATCCCGCCACCGCATCGGACGCCGGACCACTACGATTGAAGGGAATTTGTTGGCATTTGGATGAATATAGGCAGATAAATAACATTATCTGTCCATTCTTGTTTTTGATCTAAACTGGCGATCATGAAAACGCGTGAGACCGAACCCATCACCTTCCCCGACGACGCCGAACTGGCTGCGCTGCGCGCCTGGTACGCCGGGCTCGACGCTCGAGCGGCTGTCACGCGCTATCTGGGCGACCGAAAGGCGCCCGGGGCCTCCGCGCGTGGCTTGCTCGGCCGCATCCGGCGGACCCTGATCGCATACGCGGCAAGCCGCCACCGGGACGATCTGGCGGAGGTATTCGGTGAGCGGTCAGCGGCATCGGCCGACACCGTGGCGCGCGCGATCGAGTTGTTGCGCAACTTGCCAGCACCGGTGCCGAACATTGCCGACGCGATTGACCAGTGGCTGCCGCCGCGCGTGGTGGTCGCTCTGCAGGCGCATGGCATCCGGACGCTCGCCGATCTGACCGTGCGCATTCCTCGCCGGCGTCGTTGGTGGAGCACGATCGAAGGGCTGGGCGTCGCCGGCGCGCGGCGCGTGGAGGCGTTTTTTGCCGCATACCCGGCGCTGACCGAACGGGCGCGCGCATTGATCGTCGCGATACCGAGCGGCAACATCGTGCCGTGGGAGCAACTGCACGTACCGCACGAAGTCGATGGCTCACACGGGCAATTCCGTGCACCGCGAGCTGCCTGCCTGCTCAATGCGCCCAACGACTACGAAGCGATCCAGTCCTGGCTATCGCTGCATGAATCGGCGGCCACCCAGCGGGCCTATCGGAAGGAGGCAGAGCGGCTGATTCTATGGGCGATCATCGAGCGCGGCCGTGCACTGTCGTCGATCAATACCGACGACGCGATCGCGTATCGGGCGTTTTTGCGCCGGCCCACGCCGCGCGAGCGTTGGGTCGGGCCGTCGCGGCCGCGGCACAGTGTTGAATGGCGACCGTTCACCGGCGCGCTCGCGCCCCGTTCGGCGGCGTATGCACTGAATGTCCTGTCGGCGCTCTTTCGCTGGCTGGTCGAGCAACGCTACGTTCTTGCGAATCCGTTTGCTGGCGTCAAGGTCAAGAGCCACGCACCGCGCGCGGGACTGGACGTGTCGCGCGGCTTTTCAGAGGGCGAGTGGCTGCTAATCCGCACTGTTGCCGACGGCCTCGAATGGTCCTATGGCTGGAGTGAACCAGCCGCCCAGCGCCTGCGGTTTTTGCTGGACTTCGGCTATGCCACGGGTCTGCGCGCCAGCGAGCTGGTCGGCGCAACGCTCGCTGACATTCACCGGGACGAACACGGCGATCACTGGCTGCACGTGCTCGGTAAGGGCGGAAAACGTGGGAAGGTGACGTTGCCGGCGCTGGCCCGGACGGCGCTCGACCAGTATCTCGTGCAGCGGAGGCTGCCGGTCACGCCCGCGCGCTGGAACCCGGCGACGCCGCTTGTCGCGAGCCTCGAGGAGGAGGGCGCAGGCATCGAAAGCACGCGGCTATGGCGTGTGCTGAGGCGGTTCTTCGTGCTGGTGGCCGACGCAATCCAGGGCGAGCGGCCTGGGATGGCCGAGAAGCTGCGCCGGGCGAGCCCACACTGGATGCGGCATACGCACGCGTCACATGCGCTGGCGCGGGGCGCCGAGTTGGTTATGGTGCGCGACAACCTGCGCCATGCGTCGATCTCGACGACGTCGACCTATCTGCATAGCGACGAAGTGCAGCGAGCCCGGCAGTTCGATCAGGCGTTTGCCGCACGGAGTTGAGTGGAAGGCGGTTTATATCGGCGTGTTGCATTAGCTGCATTAGCTGCATTAGCTGCATTAGCTGTATTAGCTGTATTAGCTGCGCAGCTAAACCAACGCTTTCTGCTAAAGCAAAGCGCGCCGACGTCCTTTTGCTGACCGAGTGGGCAGCGCAGGATATGCGTCGGGCCGATTGGCGGCAGGGGGATCGGCCCGCCACGGACTGCTTTGACACATTGCCAGAGGGCGTCGTGTTCGCTGGGGAGGTCGCGTGCCACGAGTTCGATCAGTCGCCGCACGTCCCGTGGGTTGTCGGGAATGACCTCGGCGGGCAATTTCCCGTCGAGGCGCTTCGCGCCTGCGCATCATGAAAGCGTGCACCACCCAGAAGTTTGCACGTGCGTCCGCGAACATGCGCAACACCGTCCGGAGGCGTTCCGGTGCCACATCGAATTGCCACTTCGGATAGCGGAATCCGCGCGACTTTCCGGGGGCATCGGCGCGCACAACTCGCCATCGCGACGCTCTTCGTTGATCGAACGCGCATTGCGACAGGCATCACGCACACCGAGAAGCGCCAAATTGCCGGGGGGCGCGTACTGTTCGAGGGCGAATCGTCTTTCGTGCGCACGCGAGCAGATCTCCCGGCGCCACGCGGCCCGAAAGGACGACAGCTGTTCGTGGAGCCACCGCGGCCGCATGTATCTCGCCACACGACAAGCGCATCAGTACCCCAGCGAGGTAGTCCACTGCCGCCAGTCGCGGATTCGCGAATTCCTGAACAATCCGCTTCCCGCCCTTGACCGCGAGCAAGGCAAACCAATCTGCACGCCGACGTCGACCTTGGGGCACGCGATAGGCTGAGCCGGAGGCGTGAGCAGCCACGCGTAGCTCCCCCTGGCCATCTGGCGATCGGGCGCGAACCGTTGCTGGTGTAGTCGGTCGGGGTCTATGATTGGTCTTACCGACCGGTCTTCGCTGCACGGCTGGGCAATCTTCGCGCGCAAGGTCGCGATCGACTTGGTGCGGTAGCCCGTGACACCTGACGCCGTGACAACTTTCGTGACGTCTTGTCGATTGGAGCCGGTATTTTTCTTCATCTTCAACTGCCGGTTTGTGGTGACAGCTGGCCCAGCAAGATGGTGATTTTATTTCGGCAGTTTCGCGGATCCAGAGAATCATGAAGAGTCTAAGCCAGATCGTTGAAGATGGTCGACGTCGCGAAGAAGCGACACACAGGGAGATTATGGCCGCAGGTGAATGGCTCACGGCCGAGCAGATTAACGCGCGTCAGAGTGCGCCTCCTGTTGACAAGAAGCAACCGGCTAGTGATTGGCAGAAAAGTCGCCGGATATTCGGCGTGGCCTTCGACGACAAGGAATACTTCGCGGGCTACCAGTTCGATTCCATGTGCCAGCCATTGCCGATCATTCAAGACCTTCTTGCTGTGTTTGGCGATCGATACGTGTCTTGGACAATCGCAGCCTGGTTTCATTTCCCAAACGGTTGGATCGCCGGCACGGGTGACCATGATGGCGAGCCGGTCGCGCCGATGGATGCACTTGACCGCCCAGAGGATGTCATCAGAGCGGTACAGTTCATGCACGGTGGCTACGTTGCCTGAGGGTTCGGATCAGCGCACAGTTGGCGGTCCGCCGCCTACACGGAGTTTGACCGATCAAGTCATCTCTTCGTGTAGGCAAACTACTGCGCGATTACGCGGAACACTGGCATCGAATTGATGAGTTGCTGTATGTGAAAGCGTGGCAGGCAAGGCCAGACGTGAAAGGAGTTCAATTTTGAATTGGTTTGTGGAAGCCCCGTGACGCAACCTTCTTGACATCCGTCCGTGTAGCCATGAGCCGTTGGTACGCCAAGTGCCGACTCACCCTCAATCTGCGGCGTCGGGCCTGAATGGAAGTGTGGAAGCGGGCGTGTTCGTGCCGACAAAGTTATGGCATAAGCATGTAGTGCCGCCCGGTCAAATTCACGAATCGGCACGCATATCAACCACGCAGAACAATGGAGCGGCACACGAGAGTAGGGCGCTGGCATCGGCTCCCTGCGCTGCCAGCGTTGGCAACATGGGCCAACGCGATGACCCGCGAGCCAGTCCGACACGTTCATGGAACTCGCGCCCAAACGTCATGCCACCGATAAGTTTCGCTTCCTCGGCTCGAGACGATAACCACCATCGACGGGCGGGGGCGGACCTGGGCCCGTTGCCTTTCGAATCAGCGATCTCCATTTTCTGGCGATCTTGCTGGCGAAACGTTCTTGGACGCCGGGACGCCCGCGACCTTTTTCCCAAACGGCAGGACAACGAAAGCTCGGCATGGTCGATCGGGGCAAATTCTCAAACGTGACCGGCTGGAACGCGACAGAAGTCAGCCAAGGTTCAGCTAAGCTGCGCGATCTCCTTTTCGAGAAGCGGCTACGAATCTGTCCAATTTGTCTCGAATCGGCGTACCACAGTGTCTGGCACCAGTTTCGAGGGACTCCACATTTGCCCGATTCATTCATGCCAGTTGTTACCTACTTGCGCCTATTGCGGCGCAGGCACCTTGATCGTCAACGATTATTTCCGCCACAACGCGCGATGGATGCGCTGCGTTTTCTGTGGCCAATATCTCGCGGGAGCCGCGCCGGATCTGAACGCTCACATCGACCTCAGAGATCAGTCGGGCACGCTTGCCGCTCACTTTGGAATGCTGGACAAATGGTGGAGGGACTATGCCGGTGTCCTCGGCCTGATTTCGGAACTCGAGCCGATAGAATCCCCAGACCGGAAGGCGGGCCGATATTCCGGGGAATACCTGATCGCCAGTTTGTTCGATATCCTTGCGCCAATGCCAGGGTATCCGGCGAATTCAAACGGCAGGTTGAATGTGTTTCAGTGGTGCGCGTCGGCCAATCGCCCTGGCCGCATGCGAGCGGACTACCATGTAAAAAGTTCGGCTTATAGGAACGCGCTTGGCAAGCTGCTCCGATGGGCCATCAGAGAGCCCGATCAGGTACGACAACTCCGGGACATCGGAAGGGCGCTCGAACAGCGCTGGGCGACGGACGTCACGCTTTATTCATCGCCCGTAGTAGCTGTCGGGTTAACCAGATACTGGTTTGAAGGACACAAGTGGGACATCTACCACGCAACCGATCCGCATCGCCATGCACTGCGGTCGGATGTGCCCCTGCCGAGCGCGTTACACCAGCCAGTCTTAAGACTAGAGATGCAGGCATTCACGAGCGCGATTTGCTCAGCGTTTCTCCACGACGTCCGCCGGGCAACCGAGCAGGGGAGGAGCCTGTCAAGCGAGCAATTGCGACAATCCGGGCCGGCCGCCGCCGGCGTGCGCAAACAGGAGGGCAAGCTGTTCAGCGGCCTGATTGTCTTTCCGGGCAATGACGACGTACCGCATTCGCCATTGCGGCGGTATCAGTTGGAGTGCCTCATTGGCGCGTCGTCGATACTCGATCGTTGCGCTTTGCCGAAGGGCGGTAACGGTTGAGCATGGCCCCGTCCGCTCTTGACGACTATGCAGACGGGAGGATTCGGTTACCAAGCGCTCGTCGCATTGCATCGGCTTTGACGCGCTCGTCGGCCAGTGCCTTGTCAAGCGCTTCTGCTCGACCTTTCCAATAACGGCACTGCTCGGACATCTGCTGCCTCAGGTTGTCCGTTTGCATACGCATATGGTTTTCCAGTCCCGCCACGCGCTGAACCGCGCCGGTCAATGCATCAAGGCGCTGCACCAGTTCCGCCGTCCGTTGGTCAGGCTCGGCGCGCTCCCGCTCGAGTTGCTGCGTGAGTTCCCGCACCTGCGCCTCCGCTGACATCGCGCGCACGCTAACGGTTGTGCATTCGGCTTCATATCTCGCCAGGCGAGCGTAGGCGTCGCGCAATGCCATCTCCGAGACCTCCACGCGCACGCGAAGGTCCATCATTTCGTCGCTTCGCTCATCAACTGGCAGCAGGCCGGGGCTGGCCGCCGGGGGTGGCGCGATCGGCTCCCCAGCCTCGCGCACATTACGCGACCGCGGCTCCGGCAATCCTGCCTCCCGAGCGCGACGGGTAGCTTTTGACCAAGTCAGTCCCGACGGTCGCCGGCGAATCCCAACCGCTGATAGCATCCGTTCATAAAGCGTCTGGCCATACAACTGGCCAGTAGTGCGTGCAACGGCCGCGATAAACTGGTCGAGGAATTCGTTATTCTCGTGATGAGGTGCAGCCTCATTGGCGGACGTGGCGGCCGCAGCGATCGCGCGCCATTCGTCTGACGTAAAGGTAATGGCCGGCCGACCCATAGAGCGGTCCCTTGAACGAAACCTGGTTTACTATACAAACCCACCTGGGTTTGGGTGAGATCATCAAGTTTGTCCACGTAATTCGTGTCGAAACTCGCAGGTCGACGGCCTTCGCCGACGGAATTCATGTCGGAATTCGGGGTTGCGAACGAGCGACCCTCGACGCAATTCGTGTTGGAAATCGGATCCTGGAATTCCGTAACGATTTGTGAGGGATATCGGATACACATTACGTAGGCGGGCTCCCATATCGGCGAGGGAGTCGTTGAGCGGTTCCGCCGGTTGGTCGGGCCGGCGGCAACATTGGGTGTACTTTCAGATCACAACGGCATTATTGGGTGAACTTTTTGGCCGCGATCGGCAAGAGTGGGTGGACTTTAGTTGCAGCCCGCGAACGCGTCGTGCCGCGATGTACTGATTGCATCAGCCGCGCTCCAGTCTAGGCGGTGGTTGCGCGCTGGGAAGCCCTCGCGACGGTGGTTCGGACGCCTGTCACCGGTCGCCTGATGCGCACCGCGCGCTGCCAGCCGAATGTCACCCAATGTTGCCGAATGTCCAATTCGGCCGCCGGAGGCCCAAAATGGGTGACATTTAGTTCCTCGGACTGTGTACTCGGCGGGGCAAGGTCACCTCGGACTCCAGGGTCACGTCGGATTTCCTCGGACTTCATTCTCCCGCTTGCTCTCGTGAAATTGTCGTGCTAATTTTTCATGAAATTTGGCGATGAAAATTTCACGGGAATTCGCATGTTCGTGCAGTCCGACCGTCACGTCGCAAGCTACTACGCCGGCACTTATCCGGCGCCGATTTCGCGGCGGCCCGAACTGGACGAACGCGTCGACGCCGACGTACTGGTCGTCGGCGCGGGCTTCAGCGGGCTGCATACGGCATTGCGCCTCGCGCTCGCGGGCAAGCGCGTGGTCGTGCTCGAAGCGAGTCGCGTCGCGTGGGCCGCATCGGGCCGCAACGGCGGACAGGCGCTGCTCGGCTGGTCGTGCGACATGCAGCCGCTCGAGGATTCGCTCGGCCGCGACGGCGCGCGCGTGCTGTGGGACAGCATGCGCTGGGCCGCGGCCGAAGTGCGCGAACTGCCCGCGCGGCACGGCTTCGACATCGACTACCGGCCCGGCAGTCTGTGGGCCGCAGTGCGGCCGCGTCGCGTCGCGATGCTCGCGCAGGCCCGCGACGAGGCAGCGCAGCGCTGGGGCTACGACCGCCTGCGCGTGATCGGGCAGGACGAGATGCCCGAGTGGATCGGCAGCGCGCGCTATCTCGCCGCGCTCCACGATCCCGAGGCCGGCCATCTGAATCCACTGAAGCTCGCGCTCGGTCTCGCGCAGACGATCGAACGGGCCGGCGGCCGCATCTTCGAGCAGAGCCGCGTGCTCGAGTATCGCGAGACCGAGGGCGGTCACGTTGCCCGCACCGCGCACGGCGAGGTGCGCGCGGACGTGCTGGTGCTCGCGTGCAACGCGTATGTCGACCGGCTCGATCCCGAACTGTCGCGCCGGTTGCTGCCGGTCGGCACCTACCAGGTCGCGACCGCGCCGCTCGCGCCGGACGTCGCACGCTCGCTGCTGCCGCGCAACAGTTGCGTGATCGACAACCAGTTCGTGCCCGACTACTTTCGCCTCAGCCCGGACAACCGCCTGCTGTTCGGCGGCGGCTGCACGTATCTCGGCGGGATTCCGGCCGACATCGCGGCCGCGACGCGCCCGCACCTTGAACGCGTGTTCCCGCAACTGGCCGGCGTGTCGCTCGACTACGCGTGGGGTGGCCACATCGACATCAGTATGCGACGCACGCCGGACATCGGCCGTCGCGGCCAGCGTTTCTGGCTGCAGGGCTTCTCGGGGCACGGTGTGTTGCCGACGCTCGCCGGCGCGCGCGCGGTCGCCGACGCCGTGCTCGGCGACGATCGCCTGCTCGCGCTGTATCAGCGCATCCGCAACCCGCGCTTCCCGGGCGGCGACCGCCTCGCCGCGCCGCTGGAAGCGATCGGCAAGGCCTGGTACCGTTTGCGCGATACCGTCTGACGCACCGGAATCCATCATGAACGAGCAGGAAGAGATAGAAAGTCTGGCGATCCTGATCCGCGATCTGCGCAAGCATCGCAAGGTCACGCTCAACGATCTCGCGGAACGGATCGGCCGCTCCGTCGGCTTTCTATCGCAGGTCGAGCGCGGGCTGTCGCGCCCGACGGTCGCGGATCTCACCGCGATCGGCGAGGCGCTCGGCGTGCCGACCACGTATTTCTACAGTCTCAGCAAACCGCGCAGCGTGCCGTGGGTCACACGGCCCAACGAGCGGCGCACCGTGTATTACGCGGCCGGCATCACGGACATCCTCGTGTCGCCGAACATGCGTTCGCGCTTCTCGATCCTGGAGAGTCATCTCGCGCCCGGGGCGAGCAGCGGCGAGCGCTCCGTCGACGACAGCGACGAGCAGGGCGGCTTCGTGCTCGAAGGCGAGCTGACGATCTGGATCGACGGCGACGACACACCCATCACGCTCGGCCCGAACGACGCATTCCAGCTTCCCGCGCACAAGCGGTTCCGTTACGCGAACCTGGGCGATGCGCCGGCCCGCGTGATCTGGGTGTTCACCTGAGTTTGTCGGCCGGCGGCCCGAGGGGCCGTCTCGCCGTGTTGCCGGTTTGCAGTACTGATCGATATCGGGCATGTGACGTGCCGCATGCCGGTGAGTCCGGTTCGCCGCGTTGCGGCACCGCCATACAAGACATGGAAAGGATGAGACATGGCTGACGTCGTTCCCGTGCTGGTCGATGAAATCCGCGCATTCCGGCAGGCGCATCCCGAGATCGGTTATGTCGACCTGATCTGTCTCGACCTGCCGGGCCATTTCTACGGCAAGCGCTATCCGATCGATGCGCTCGAGAAGGTCGCGTCGGGTTCGCTGCTGAAGCTGCCGCAGAACTGCGTGCTGCTCGGCACGCAGGGCGGCCTCTACAAGATCGGCGATTACTGCTTCAACGACGGCGACCCGGACGCGCCGCGTCGCCTGATTCCCGGCACGCTGAAGCCGGTGCGCTGGGAGCGGAAGCCGCTCGCGCAGATGCTGATCAGCTCCGATGGCACGGATGCGCCGATCGAGTTCGAGCCGCGCGAAGTGCTGGCGCGCGTGCTGCGGCGGTTCGCGGCACGCGGCATCCGGCCGGTCGTCGCGTTCGAGCTCGAGTTCTATCTGTTCGCCGCGCAGCTCGCGGACGGGATGCCGCAGTATCCGCGCGATCGCTTGAGCGACGACCGCGACGACCAGCCGAACATGCACATCGAACGCCTGTCGCGGTTTTCCGACGTGCTGCACGAGATGGTCGAGGCCGCGTGCGAGCAGGGCGTCGACGCGACGGTGATCACGGCGGAGCTCGGGCCAGGCCAGTTCGAGATCAACTTCGGCCATACCGACGACGCGTTGCGCGCGGCCGACTGGTCGGCGCTGTTCTGCCGCAGCACGCGCGGCGTCGCGTTGCAGCACGGCTATCGCGCGAGCTTCATGGGCAAGCCGTATCTGCATGCGCCGGGCAGCGGGATGCATGTGCACGTGAGCCTGTACGACGACGCGGGCCGCAACCTGCTCGCCGCGGATGGGCAGCGGCCGCTACGGCATGCGGTGGCCGGCTGCCTCGAGCTGCTGCCGCACTGCATGCCGGTGTTCGCGCCGAATCACAATGCGTTCCGGCGCTATGGATCGATGGTGAACGCGGCGAGCCGTGCAAGCTGGGGCTTCGAGGATCGCGACGCGTGCATCCGGATTCCGGAATCGGATGCGCGCAATCTGCGGATCGAGCATCGGCTCGCGAGCGCGGACGCGAATCCGTACCTCGTGCTCGCGGCGATCCTCAGCGGGATGGAGCACGGGCTCGACGCACGGATCGAGCCGATCGCGCCGCTGAACGACGATCGCGGCAGCGGGATCGATTTTCCGAAGGAGATGCTGTCGGCCGTCGCGGCGATGCAGGATCACGCGGCCGTGCGTGAAGGGCTCGGCAGTGAATTCGTGATGGTGTATTGCGAGAACAAGCGGCAGGAGGAGCTGGATTTTCGCAACGAGATCGGGGCGCGGGAGTATCGGTGGTTTCTGTAGGACGCACGGGGGCAGGGATGTCCGCGTGACGATGCGTTTGATGTCGACGACGACCATGCGCGCATGACTGCCGCCGTCGAGTGACGTGTCAGGCTCTTATCGATCTCGCCCCTGCATCATCGGCAGGCCCGCTCCCCACGCGTTCGCGAGCGCTTCGATTTCGGCGATCGGATCGACCTGTCGCGCGGCTTCGTGCATGTCGTTGCCGAACAACCGGTGAGCGAACTCGCGTGCGCGCAGCGTGATCGTCGCGGTTTTACGGCTGCGGCGCAGCGTGAACGCCACGAGTGCGGCGTCGAGGCCGCGACCGTTGCCTTTGCCATGCTCGTCGAGACATTGGGCGAGATGCCACGCGTCTTCGAGTGCCTGGCATGCGCCCTGTCCGGAGGTGGGGAGTGGCGCGTGCGCGGCATCGCCGATCAGCAGCACATTGCCGCGATGCCATACATCGACCGGATCGAGATCGTGCACGTGGATCTTCGCGATCGTGTTGGGTGGCGTTGCGCGCATCACCTCCGCGATGGGTGCCGGCCAGCCATCGAACAGACGTTCCAGTAGCGGGCCGGGATCATCCGGCGCTGCATCGTCGCCGTAGCGGCTGTCGTCGAATTCGGCCTCGGCCCGGGCCGCCGCCCAGTACATGCGATGCCGATCCAGCGCGACGATGCCGAATCGTTCGCGCTGGCCCCAGTAGTCGAATATCGACACGTCGTCGACCAGCGGCACGTCGCCGTGCGCCACGCCGATCCAGTTGACGAATCCCTGATAGACGGGTGTGGCGTCCCCAGCCACATGGCGTCGCGCGACGGAGTTCATGCGGCCGTCCGCGCCGATCACGAGATCGGGGGCGATCGTCGCGCTGTTGTCGAAATGAACGACGGCGCGGCCGTCGGGGCCGGCGTCGATGGCTGTTGCACAGTGGCCGAAGCGGACGTCGATGTCGTGTGCCGCGACGTGTCGGGCCAGCACGGCCTGCAGGTCGCGCCGCAGTATTGCGCGCGTCGGAAAACCCATGTGTCGGTCGAGTTCGCCGATATCGACGTGCTTGAACGGAGTGCCATGCCGGTCCATGCACCGCATCGCGCGCAGGTGGCCGCTGACTTCGACGATGTCGGGCAGGAGGCCGAGCTGCTCGAGCACGAAGCAGGCATTCGGCCATAGGACGACGCCGGCGCCCATCGTCGTCTCGGACGGCCTGCGTTCGTAGACCCGTATCCGATGTCCGTGCCCGGCAAGCGCAAGCGCGGTGCTCATGCCGGCCACGCCGGCGCCGAGAATGGCGATATCCATATTGATGCTCCGGTAGGTGCGTGCGCGTGCTCGCGTCGGCGCGGATTCGTGCCGGCGGCCGCGCCTTGACTGGATCCACATCGTAATTTACGGTCACGAACGGGATAAGCCGCGAAAAACGGCGAGCTTTGATACCTGAAACGGGATAATGATGCGCAGCAAGCTGGATCTGAACGCGGTGCGCGTGTTCGTGTCGGTCGTCGACGAAGGCAGCTTTGCCGGCGCCGCACGCGTGCTGTCGATACCCGGTTCCAACGTGAGCCGCCATGTGGCGCAGCTGGAATCGAGGCTCGGCGTGCGGCTGCTGGAGCGCAGCACGCGGCACTTGCGCATGACGGAGGCCGGACGCCTGTTGCACGAGCGCGCAAAGCCGATGCTCGATGCGCTGACGCATGCTGAATTCGAACTGACCTCGCAGCAGACGGAATTACGCGGCGTGCTGAAGCTATGCGTGCCCGGCGAAATCGGGCCGCGTATGCTCGGGCCGATCGTCGCGGAATTCGCGAGCCGCCACCCGCGTGTCGAAATCGATTGCGACACGCGCCTCGCGGGCGTCCCGACGCTGCGCGACGATATCGACCTGTCGATCATCGTCAATCGCGGAAGGCTGGACGACAGCGCGTTCGTCGTCAGGCCGCTCGTCAGCTTGCCGAGCGTCGTCGTGGCTGCGCCGTCGCTGATCGAACGCACGGGCATGCCGACGCGGACGGAGCAGCTCAGGCAGTTGCCGTGCATCACGACGCTGAGCACGCTGAAAGGGCAGCCGTGGCAGTTCGCCGACGGCGACGGGCGGATTCACAAGATTCCGGTCACCAGCCGGTATCGCGTCAATAGCGGGGAAATGGCGGGTCTGGCGGCGGTGAACGGGATCGGTTTCGCGATTCTCGTCGAACGCGGATGCGCGGCCGAGCTGGCTGCCGGGCGGCTGGTGCGCGTGCCGCTGGAGATGGCGCCGGCGCCGCTCGAACTGCTGGCGGCCTATTCGAGCCGCAATTCCGTCAACGCGAAGATTCGCGCGTTGCTGCAGTTGATGCAGGCGCGGCTTGCGGTGGCGGAAGCGATGCCGTCATGACGATCGCTTCAGCAGTGCGCGCCAGTAGCGCACTTCGTCGATCGGCGCACCGTCGATCTCGAACGTCTTGATGTCGTCTTCGGCGACGAAACCCTCGCGTTCGTAGAACGCGCGGGCGCGATGGTTCTTGACCAGCACCCACAGCGACACCCATTCATGGCCCATGTCGTGCAGCGCCCGGCAGGCATGGTCGACGAGTGCCGCGCCGATGCGTTGCCCGCAATGCGATGGATGCAGGTAGATCGCTTCGATTTCACCCCAGGTGCGATCCTTGTCGGTGTCGCGCGTCGGCCCGTAGGCGATCCAGCCCGTCGGCCCATTTTTCGCGACGGCGAGCGCGACACGCGGCCGTCCTGCGCCGAGCGCGTGGCACCACGAAGCGGTACGCTTTTCGACCGACAGGCCGGCGAGGAACGACGCCGGCATGATGCCCGGGTAGGTGGCCAGCCACGATGCGACGTGAATGGCGGCGATGGCCGGGGCATCGTCGGGCGTGGCGGCGCGGATGTCGATCTTCATCGTGTTCAGATCATTGAGGACTTCAGATCATTTAAGTCGTATCGCCGCTCCTTTCGCGGTGCCGAAGTGGCGGAACCGCAAGGGCACGACACGCCGCGCCGCAAAGCGCTTCGCGGCGCGGCATGCGAAAAAGCCCTTACTCCCCCAGCTTCGCCGTCACACACCCCGTGCTCGAGCACTCGCGCTCGCGTTCGCGCAGGAACGACAGGCGCGATTGCGTGAAGTCGATCGCGCATTGCAGGTTCACGAGGTAGCCGTCGTCGCGCGTTTCGCTGCAGCGGTCGTCGCGCTGCTTCATCCACGCGAGCTGGCCCGTCTTCAGCTTGGCCTGCTGGTCGCCGCTCAACTGCTTGCGCACACGGCCGTACTCGTCGTTCAGTTCGCGGTCGAGCTGCGAGAACTCGTTGCTGCTGCAGTACACCTGGTCGAACGCGCTGCGCGGTTTGCCGCAGCCGGCCGCATGCGCGGCGAACGGCACGGCGAGCGCAAGCAGCGCGCAGGATACGAGCAGATTCTTCTTCTTCATGGGACTCCTCCTCACTGGGTGAAAACCGTTGAAACCAACGGGCGTTACCTTTACCTGGTCGCCGTACAGACGTCGATCCCGCTCGCGATCGCGGTGGCGAGGCGTTGGATCGTTTCGCGCTGCGCGAGCCGCTTTTCTTCGTCGGGATTGACGATCACGCCGGCCTCGACCAGCACGGCCGGAATCGGCGCGGTGCGCAGCACGACGAGATCATCGAAGCGGTGGATGCCGAGTTGCGGATCGATCAGCGGACGGTTCTCGCCCTTGATCGGCTGCGCGTGATACAGCGACGGACGTTCGCCGGCCGCGACCAGCCGCTCGGCGATCGCCTTTGCGCAACGCAGGCTTTCCGCGTAGTGCGGATTGCGCTCCGACACGAACACGGCGAAACCGCGGAATTCGCGTTGCCGCCCCGCGTCGATGAACTGCTGCTGCATCGAATCGTGATGGATCGACACGAACAGGTTCGCGTCGGGCGCCTGCGTCGAGCGCTGGTCGAGCGCGATCTCGCGGCCGTCGGCCGACGTGCGCAGCACGCGATCGCCGTGCGCGGCGAGCTTCTCCGCGACGGCGGTGGACAGGTCGAGGTTGTACCGGTATTCGACGCGGCCGCTGGCGCCGGTGGCACCCGGGTGGGCCGGCGTATGGCCGGTGTCGACGACGACGTAGCGGCCGGAGGCCGGCTGCGCATCCGGGCTTGCGGCATCGGCCGCATGCAGCGCCGGCGGCACGCCCAGCAGCGGGGCGCACGCGAGCAGGCGCGCGGCGGCGCGCACGAACGGGCGAAGGCGTCGAACGGTTCGGTTTGTCATTATTGTTGTCGAGGAGGACATGCGGCGCGTCGCATGGCGCGCACCGTCGGCCTGCTCAATGCAGTCGGAATGTCGCGCGATTATAGCGGTTGCCGGCGGCGCCGCAATGACGAAATGACCACTGCCGCAGGGAGTTGCGAGCCGGCAATCAGGCGAGCATGCGCCGGGCGGCGAGCATGCCCCAGTACGACGCTTCCTCGAACAGCGACAGCCCGGACAGGTCCGCATGCGCGAACACGACGGGGCCGTCTGCCTCGCGCAGCGCGAGCAGCCCCGGCCGGCTCAGGAAACCGACGTCGGGCGTCGCCATCGCGTGGCCACGCACGGTGATCTCGAGCGCGGTCGCATGTTTCCACAGCTCGCGTCCGTATACGGCCTGCAGGTCGATCGCCGCCTGCTCGCGCAGCGCGTCGGGTTCCGCCTGCGCGAGCCAGCGACGCGTGTCGTCCGGCGAGCGCGCGCTCAGCGCCTGATAGGCGGAGAACACCGAACGCGTCGGCGGCGACATCCGGATCAGCTGGTGCGTCGACACGACATAGCCGAGCCCCGCGCCGTCGTAGACGACGTTGTCCCATGCGAGCGGCACGCCGGCTTCCTCGGCCGGCATCCCGTCGAGCAGGAAATTGGACACGAGCCACGGCGCGCGCGGCGGCAGGTCGCGCACGGGATCGAAGCCGTATGCGTGAAGCTGCGGAAACACGCGCGCCGCGACGAACAGCGGCATCGCGCTGACGACCCGCCGCGCCTTCAGCGTGAACGTCGTCAGCGTTCCGTCGTCGGCGACGCGCGCGCACAGCACCTCGACGCCGCCGTTGCGTTCGGTCGCGCGAACGGCGAAGCCGTCCCGCGACCACGTGTTCGAGCCGGTGCGCGCGGTGATCGAGTCGCTCAGCTTCGTCGCCATCGTGTGCAGTCCGTCGGGCCAGGTCAGCACCGCGCCGTCGCCCGCATCGCTCGCGTGAGCGCCGCGCGACGAGAAGTAGTGCAGGCCGGCCCACGCGGACACGTGCTCGTAGCCCGCGCCGTAATCGTCGCGGCAGCAGTAGTTCAGGTACCAGTGCAGCGCGCTCGCGGTGTAGCCCTCGTCGAGCAGCCACTGTTTGAACGAACGCCGGTCGAGCGCGCGCCAGCGCGGGTCGCGCGACGATTCAGCGATCGGGATGCAGAACACCTTGCGGCCGTCCGCGCCGCGCGCGGTGCGCAAACTGTCGGTGTATGCGAAGAAGCGTGTTTGCTGCGCGAGCGCGGCGTCGTCGAGGCCGGTCGTCGGCACGATGCCGTCCTGCCACTGGCCGGCGATGAACAGCCGTTCGTCGGGCGCGTGCACGAGCGCGCGTTCGTCGTACGCGGGGTGCGCGGAGAACGGCGCCGATTCGATCACGCCGAGATCGGCGAGCATGTCGCGCAGATGCGCGGATTCGAGCGAGGGCAGCGGCAGGTAGTGTGCACCCTTCGGATAGCCGAGCTCGCCGAAGCGGCCGCCGGCCATATTGCCGCCGAATTCGGGGCCGGCGAGCACGACGAAGCGCGTGTGACCGGCGCGCGCAAGCTGCCACGCACACGACAGGCCGGCCGCGCCCGCGCCGAGGATCGCGACGTCGGTCTCGATCGTGCCGGACGGCGGTGGCAGCGCTGCGTGATCTCGCAACGCGTGACCTTCGCGCATGCCGGGGTAGCCGACGCGCGGCGTCGTCTCGATCCAGCCGGTGCGGCCGCACGCGGCGAGCGACGCGGCCGCGGACGCGAGGAGGAACGTGCGGCGATCCATCAGCGCAGCACGTGCTTCCAGTCGTCGTCGAAGCGGCGCACGAGCGGCTGGTCGTTGAGTTCGTTCGGCGACATCGGCAGCGCCGGCATGTCGGCCGGGAAATGGAACATCTCGGCGGCCGTCTGCGCGTCGAGCCAGCGCGTCGGCACCGAATAGCGCGTCGGCACGGTGAAGTCGCGGCGCTTGCCCGCGATCACGAAGCCCCAGTCGCCGAACGACGGCACGTAGCAATGGTACGGCCACGTGTTGAGCCCGGCTTCGTGCAGCGTCGCGATGATCGTCCAGTACGCGTGCGGCGCGAAGTACGGCGACGTCGACTGAATCACCGCATAGCCGTTTTCCGACAGGTGGCGGGCGAGCAGCCGGAACACCGGCACCGAATACAGCCGGCCGAGCCCGAAGTTGGTCGGATCGGGGAAGTCGACGACGATCGCGTCGTACACGTCGGCATTCGATTCGAGCCAGCGCACCGCGTCGTCGTTGATCACCTGCACGCGCGGGTCCTTCAGTGCGCCCTGGTTCAGTTTCACGAGCGGCGCGGAGGTCGAGAACAGCTTCGTCATCGCGGGGTCGAGATCGACGAGCGTGATCCGTTCGAGGTTGCGGTGCTTGAGCAGTTCGCGCACCGCGAGGCCATCGCCGCCGCCGAGCACGAGCACGCGTTTCGCCCACGGCAGCGCCTCGATCGTCGGATGGATCAGCGCCTCGTGATAGCGATGCTCGTCACGCGACGAGAACTGCAGGTTGCCGTTCAGGTACAGCCGCATGTCGTCGTGCCATTGCGTGAGCACGATGCGCTGGTATGGCGTCGTTTCGGAATAGATCGTCTCGTCGCCGTATACGCCGTGCTCGGCCCAGTGTGTGATGCGGTCCGACAGCGCGAAGCCGGCGACGAGCAGTCCGATCACGAGCGACGCGCGCATCAGCTTGCCGCGCACGTTGCGGATCTCGTCGCGGAACAGGTGCGTGGTCCACAGCGCGACGAATGCGTTCAGCAGACCGAACAGAAAGCTCGTGCGCAACAGGCCGAGACGCGGCGCGAGCACGAGCGGGAAGATCAGCGACACGGCGAGCGAGCCGAGATAGTCGAAGGTCAGCACCTCGCTGACGGTATGGCGAAACGCCTGGCGGCGCTGCTGGAACGCGCGCATCACGAGCGGGATCTCCATCCCGATCAGCAGGCCGAGCGCGAGCACGAGCGCATAGAGCGCCGCGCGGAACGGCGCGGCCAGCCACGCGAACACCGCGAAAAGGAGCGCTGCCGACACGCCGCCGAGCAGGCCGACGAGCAGCTCGATGTCGACGAAGCGGTCGAGCACGTCGTCGTCCTCGACGAACTTCGCGAGCCACGAGCCGATCCCCATCGCGAACAGGTAGCAGCCGATCACCGACGAGAACTGCAGGATCGAATCGCCGAGCAGGTAGCTCGACAGCGCGCTGCTGATCAGTTCGTAGCCGAGCCCGCACGACGCGAGCACGAGGATCGACAGGACGAGCGCGCGCTTATGCAGCATGGCGCGTCCGTTGTGCAGGGCTCGTCAATGTGGCTATACTGGCGCGGATTTCAGTAGGGCGGCCCGCCATGGGCCGGCCGGCGAGGGGGCGGCGAACCGAGCACAAAATCCGAGGAAAAGAATGAATAGTGCCTATCTTTATGCGGTTCATTTGCTGTCGGCGTTCGTGCTGCTTTTCGTGTTCGCGGCAGTGTACCTGAAGGTCACCCCGTTCGACGAACTGGCACTGATCCGCGATGGCAACGCGGCCGCGACGCTGTCGTTCGGCGGTGCGCTGATCGGCTTCTGCCTGACGCTCGCCTCCAGCATCGCGCACAACTCGACGCTCGGCGAAGTCATGCTGTGGGCCGTTGGCGCGATGGCCGTGCAGCTCGTCACCTATGCGGTGCTGACCCGGCTGATTCCCGGCATGAACCATGCGATCGAGGATCGCAACGTCGCGATGGGCGGCCTGATGGGCGCCGCGTCGCTCGTCGTCGGCATCATCAATGCCGCCTGCCTGACCTGACGCGCCCGCGCGCGAGGAGACCGACATGAGTCTGGGTTCGTTTATCCGCAAGCAGTTCATCGACGTCCTGCAATGGACGGAAGACACCGACGGCGTGCTGGCCTGGCGCTATCCGATGGAAGACCAGGAGATCCAGTACGGCGGCCAGCTGACCGTGCGCGAAACGCAGGTCGCGATCTTCGTCAACGAAGGCAAGGTCGCCGACGTGTTCCAGCCCGGCCTGTACAAGCTGGAAACGCGCACGCTGCCGGTGCTTACGTATCTGAAGAACTGGGACAAGTTCTTTCAGTCGCCTTTCAAGTCGGATGTCTACTTCTTCAGCACGCGGCTGCAGCTCGGGCGGCGCTGGGGCACCGCGCAGCCGGTGACGATCCGCGATCGCGAATTCGGCTTCGTGCAGTTGCGCGCGTTCGGCATCTACTCGTACCGGATCGTCGACGCGGCCGCGTTCCACCGCGAGGTGAGCGGCACGCGCGCGCAGTACACGGTCGACGATCTCGAACAGCAGCTGCGCAATCTGGTCGTCACAGCGATGAGCACGACGTTCGGCTCGGCCGACGTGCCATTCGTCGACATGGCCGCGAACCAGACGCTGCTGTCGCAACGCGTCGCCGAGGCGCTGGTCCCGGTGTTCACGCGCTACGGCCTCGCGCTCGATGCGTTCGCGGTCGAAAGCGTATCGCTGCCGGCCGAGCTGCAGAAGGCGCTCGACCTGCGAATCGGCGCGGGGATGGCCGGCGATCTCGCCCGCGCGACGCAATACCAGACGGCACAGGCAATCCCGCTGGCCGCGCAGAACCCGGGCGGCATCGCGGGCGTCGGCGCGGGGCTCGCGGCCGGCGCGGCGATCGGGCAGGCGATGGCCGGCCAGATCGCGGGCGCCGCGCAACCGGCGCAGGCCGCACCTGCACCCGCACCCGCCGTGGCACCGGTCGCCGCCGCGCAGCCGGCCGCGCCGGCCGAAGGAACCGATTACGTGCAGCGTCTCGAACAACTGAAGGCGTTGCTCGACAAGGGCCTCGTGACCGAAGAGGACTATTCGCGCGCGAAGGCGGAAATCCTCGCGAAGCTCACACGGTAAGCGTCGCGCATGTTCAGCACTTCGTGCCCCCAGTGCGGCGCGCCGGTCGAGTTTCGCTCGGCGGCGGCGGTGATGGCCGTCTGCGCGTTCTGTCGCAGCACGCTGCTCAAGCGCGGCACCGACGTCGAGCGCATCGGCGAGCTGGCCACGGTGCTCGACGACGCGTCGCCGATCCAGATCGGCACGGCCGGACGCTACGGCAAGCGCGCGTTCACGGTGCTCGGCCGCCTCCAGATGACCTACGACGCCGGCGCGTGGAGCGAGTGGTACGTCGTGTTCGACGACGGCGCGTTCGGCTGGCTGTCGGATGCGTCGGGCCAGTATGCGGTCACGGTGCGCGAGCCCGACGACGCGTCCGGCGGCGCGTGGCCGGCGTTCGGCACGCTGGAACCGGGCATGCGGATCGACCACGGCGGCCGCGCGTTTCTCGTGTCCGACGTGCGCACCGCGCGCTGCACGGGCGGCGACGGCGAGTTGCCGTTCCGCGTCGACGCGGGCTGGGAAGCGCGCGTCGTCGACCTGCGCACCGGCAACGCGTTCGCGACCTTCGACTATTCCGACGCCGATGCGAACGGCGGGAGCCCCGCCGTCTATACGGGCGAGGCAGTGGAGTTCGACGCGCTCGCGTTCACCGGGTTGCGCGATACCGAAACCGATACGCGCGAGAAGCGCGGCGCGGAGATGGTGCCGTTCGCGTGCCCGAGCTGCGGCGCGCCGCTGTCTTATGCGCCGAACGTGGCCGATTACGTCGTGTGCGGCAGTTGTCATGCTGGCGTGCAGTGCACGGCCGAGCAGCAGACCGTGTTCGCGGCGCAGCGCAAGCTCGAATCGGTGAAGGGTGCGTTGGAGCTCGGTGCAATCGGCACGTTCGACGGCGTGAAGTACACGGTGATCGGCATGATGCGATGCCGCGTGCCGGGCGACGAAGAGACGTGGGACGAATACCTGCTGCTGAACCCGAAGCGCGGCTTCCTGTGGCTCGTGCAGAGCGAAGGGCGCTGGGAACGCGTGCAAGTGCTCGACCATTGGCCGACGATCGGCGGCGAGTCCGACGTGACCGACGGCGGCAAGACCTACCGCCTGCGCGAGGCGTATGAATCGGAGGTCGTCTACGTGGTGGGCGCGTTCAACTGGCGCGTGCAGGTGGGCGATCGCACGTCGATCATCGATTACGGCTGGCAGAAGGACAAGCTGACGCGCGAGCGCAGCGCCGCGGAAATCGTCTGGTCGCGCGCGCAACCGCTGTCGGGCAGCGCGCTGGCCGAGCGCTTCGGCACGCCGGCGCTCGCGACGGCGGCTGCGACGGGCGCCACCGCGTCGACGGGCCTGTTCGGCGGGAAACACCCGCACAGTTTCGCGCCGCTGCCGTGGGTGTTCAGCGCGCTGCTCGTGATTTTCAACATGGACTCGCTGTTCTCGTTCAGCGGCCGCACCGTCTACGTGCTGGTCGGCCTGCTGGTGCTGTGGCTGCCTGAATGGCTGTGGAAGGGTTTCGCGTCGGACGGGGGCAACGCGTAATGCGCTACATCCTCTACGGACTTTACGGACTGATCGTCGTCACGTTGTTCAGCTGCGCGTCGCTCGGCGGCAGCGGGTCGGGTGGCAGCGGCTGGGGCAGTTCGTCGGCGCGCAGCGGCTACTCGTCGTACGGGTCGCACAAATGACGGCGCGGGACGGTCTCGCCGCGCCGCGTGCGATGCTCGGCTCGCACGTGCTGGCCGACCTGGCCGGCATCGACGCGGCGCTGCTGCGCGATGCCGCACGGCTTGAAACGATCCTGACCGAAGCGGCGCAACGGGCAGGCGCGCGCGTGATCGGTGCGCACTTTCATCATTTCGGCGGCGAGCATGGCGTGACGGGTGTCGTGCTGCTCGCCGAATCTCACATCACGATCCATACGTGGCCCGAGCATTGCTTCGCGGCCGTCGATGCGTTCATGTGCGGCGCAGCACGCGCGGCCGATGCGGTCGATGCGATCGCCGCTGCGCTCGGTACGCGGGCGCAGGTCCGGCAGCAGGTGGCGCGCGGCATCGCGTGAGCGACACTCAGCGCGGTAACGCCTCCGCTTCGGCCCAGCGCTTGAACGAATCCAGACGCCGGCGCGTGTGCACGAGATAGAACGCGCCGATCAGCGGTTCGAGCAGCCAGCGCAGCCAGGACGGCTGCGCGCGGAAGTGGTACGTGAATTTCACTTCGGTCGAACCCGGCGTGTGTTCGGTGAAGTTCCAGCTGCCGCTGAAGCGTTCGAGCACCTTCGGCCCTTCGACCATTTCGACGGCGGCGACCTGCGGCGGGCGGTACGAGATGTAGCGCGACACCATCGTCGCGCCCGACTGACTGCGGCAGAACGCGTCGACGCCGACGTCGGCCGTCGTTTCGTCGAGCAGATAGGCGTCGGTGAGGAAGCTGTCCCATACGAGCCGCCGCGCGTAGTCCTGCGACCACGTGAAGAGGCGTCTGCGATCGACGCCGACGGTCCGGCTGACTGAGATCCTCATGATGGCGGGCGCCGTGGCGCGGATTGGGATGAAATCGAGTGTAACCCGCCAATGCCGCGCGTTTCGTCAGACTTCGTCAAGTCGAGCGCGTGCTCGATTGACCTTCTCCGGGAATTCCCCTACGATCGATTCCATGCCTTCGGGACAGACCCGAAGCGTTTCAATCTCTTGAGGGAGCCTCATGAGTACGCAACAGAACCGGCGCTTCGACGCGCTCGTTTTCATTGGTCGTTTCCAGCCTCCGCATCGTGGTCACCTGAACGTGCTGAAGTCGGCACTGAGCCGGGCCGAGCGCGTGTGCGTGCTGATCGGGTCGACCGACAAGCCCCGCACCATCAAGGATCCGTTCTCGTTCGACGAGCGCTGCCAGATGCTGGCCTCGCTGCTCGAGCCGTCCGAGCGCGAGCGCGTGACGGTCGCGCCCGTGCAGGATTCGACGTACAACGACGGCGACTGGGTGCGCTGGGTGCAGGATGCCGTGGCCGCCGCGCTCGGCGACGTCGCGCAGCGCAAGGTCGGGCTGATCGGCCACGAAAAGGACGCCACGTCGTATTACCTGCGGATGTTCCCGCAATGGGAGCTCGTCGACGTCGATGCGACCGAAGATATCTCCGCCACCGAAATCCGCGACCAGTATTTCGCAGAACGCACCAACAGCTTCGTGCAATGGGCCGTGCCGGAACCTGTGTTCGGCTGGCTCGAGCATTTCCGCACGCAGCCGCAATTCGCGCAGCTGAAGGCCGAGGCCGAATTCATCGCCGCGTATCGCAAGGCATGGTCGGCCGCACCGTATCCGGTCACGTTCGTGACGGTCGACGCGGTGGTCGTGCACTCGGGCCATATCCTGCTCGTGCGCCGGCGCAGCGAACCGGGCCGCGGCCTGTGGGCGCTGCCGGGCGGGTTCGTGAACCAGGACGAACGGCTCGACGCGGCGTGCATCCGCGAATTGCGCGAGGAAACCGGCCTGAAGCTGCCGGAGCCCGTGCTGCGCGGCTCGATCAAGGATCGCCAGGTGTTCGATCATCCGGCCCGCTCGCTGCGCGGCCGCACGATCACGCACGCGTGCCTGTTCAACTTCCCGACCGGCGAGCTGCCGCGCGTGAAGGGCAGCGACGACGCCGACAAGGCGCGCTGGGTGCCGCTCAACGAATTCGCGCAGATGCGCAACGTGATGTTCGAGGATCACTTCGAGATCGCGTATCACTTCCTGGGGAAGCTGTGACGCGCTGATTCCCCGGATTCCGGTCCGTCGCGACAGACGCGGCGGCACTTCAACGGCCTAGAGGAGCTCTAGCCATGCAAAACGATCCCGGCGGCTTTGCCGCGGTTCTCGCCAATCCGATCCTCAACACGGATTCGTACAAGGCTTCCCACTTCCTGCAATATCCGCCCGACGCGCAGGCGATGTTCTCGTACGTCGAGTCGCGCGGCGGCCGCTACGACCGCACGCTGTTCTTCGGCCTGCAGATGCTGCTGAAGGAGTATCTGTGCCGGCCCGTCACGCACGCGATGATCGACGACGCCCGCGATTTCTTCGCGGTGCATGGCGAGCCGTTCAACGAGGACGGCTGGCGCCACATCGTCGAGCACTACGACGGCTACCTGCCCGTGAAGATTCGCGCGGTGCCCGAGGGTTCGATCGTGCCGGTGCACAACGTGCTGATGACCGTCGAATGCGACGACCCGAAGGTGTTCTGGCTCGCGTCGTATCTGGAGACGATGCTGCTGCGCGTGTGGTACCCGGTGACGGTCGCGACGCGCAGCTGGCACCTGCGGCAGACGATCCGACGCTTTCTCGAGAAGACCGACGACGATCTCGCGCAACTGCCATTCAAGCTGCACGACTTCGGCGCGCGCGGCGTATCGAGCGCGGAATCGGCCGCGATCGGCGGCGCCGCGCATCTCGTGAGCTTCATGGGTTCGGACACGGTGCTCGGCGTGCTGGCCGCGAACCGCTTCTATCGCGAGCCGATGGCCGCGTATTCGGTGCCGGCGGCCGAGCACAGCACGATCACGTCCTGGGGGCGCGAGCACGAAGCCGATGCGTATCGCAACATGATCGCCCGCTTCGGTCTGCCCGGCGCGATCGTGTCGGTCGTATCGGACTCCTACGATCTGTTCGCCGCACTCGAGATGTGGGGCGGCGAGCTTCGGCAAGCCGTGATCGATTCGGGCGCGACGCTGGTCGTGCGTCCCGATTCGGGTGACCCCGTGGCGATCGTGCTGCAGACCGTGCGCGCGCTCGACGCATCGTTCGGTTCGTCCGTGAACGGCAAGGGACGGCGCGTGTTGAACCATGTCCGCGTGATCCAGGGTGACGGCGTCGACGAGCTGTCGATCGACGCGATTCTCTCCGCGCTCGACGACGCAGGCTATGCGGCCGGCAACGTCGTGTTTGGCATGGGCGGCGCGCTGCTGCAGCAGGTGAACCGCGATACGCAGCGCTTCGCGATGAAGTGTTCGGCGATCCGTCGTGGCGACGTATGGCACGACGTCCGCAAGGATCCGGTCACGGATCAGGGCAAGCGCTCGAAGAAGGGGCGGCTCACGTTGCTGCGCAATCGGCGCACGGGCGAATACCGGACGGTGACGCTGCCGGTCGCATGGGACGATCGCGCGCTGGAAGGCGAATGGGACGAGGCGCTCGAAACGGTGTTCGATACGGGGAGAATGCTGGTCGATACGACGTTCGCCGAGGTGCGGGCGAGGGCGCACGCGGCGCAAATGTGAGGGCGGCGGCGGGGCGTTCGTGCGCTCCGCCGCCGTGGATGTTCATCGGTCGCCGGCCAGTGTGCGACCGCTGCGCTCCGCCGCACGCGTTGCCTCCATCGCCCGCGCCAGCGCATCGAACACCGCCGGCCCCTTGCAGCGCGACACGTTGAAGCGCATGAACGACGTCGCGCCGTGCGACGCACTGAACACGTTACCGGGCGCGAGCACCACATCGTGGTCGAGTGCATGACGCGCCACGCGCGCGGCATCGAGCCCGTCGGGCAGTTCCGCCCATACGAACAGGCCGCCGCGCGGTTCGGTCCAGATCCCGAGCCCGGCGCGCGCGAGCCGCCGCATCGTTTCGCCCATCGCATCGGCCAGCTGCGCGCGCAGGCCGTCGAGATGGCGCCGGTAGGTGCCGTCGATCAGCAGCCGGTGCACGATGTTCGCGCCGATCTGCGCATTGCCGAACGACGTCGCGAGCTTCAGGTCGACGAGCGCGTCGATCCATTCGGGGCGCGCCGCGACATAGCCGCAGCGGATTGCGGCCGACAGCGTCTTCGAGAAGCTGCCGATCGACACGACGCGCGACAGCCCGTCGAATGCCGCGAGGCGCGGCGCGGGCGTGCTCTCGAAATCCGCGAAGATGTCGTCCTCGACGATCAGCAGGCCGTGCTCGGCCGCCAGCGTCAGCAGCCGGTGCGCGACCGGCGGCGCGAGCGTCGCGCCGGTCGGGTTGTGCAGCGCCGCGTTGGTGATGTACAGGCGCGGCCGATGCTCGGCAAGCACCTGCTCGAAGCGTGCGAGATCGGGGCCGTTCGGCGTGTACGGCACGCTGACGATGCGCGCGCGATGCGCGCGCAGCAGCGCCTGGAAGTTGAAGTAGCACGGATCGTCGAGCACGACGGTGTCGCCCGGCTCGAGCAGCAGCCGGCACACGAGATCGAGCGCGTGCGTGCCGCCGTCGGTCAGCATGATCTGCGTGGGTTCCGCATGGACGCCGTGCTGCGCGAGCCGCCACGCCAACTGCTGGCGCAACGCGGGCAGGCCGAGCGGCGTCGCATAGTCAGTCAGCGCGTCGGCTTCGTCGCGTGACACCGCGCGCAGCGCACGTCGCAGGCTTTCGTCCGGCAGCCACGACGACGGCAGCCAGCCGCAGCCCGGCTTCACCGAGCTCGGCGCCGCCTCGAGCGACTGGCGCGACAGCCACAGCGGATCGAGTTCGCGATCGAGGCGCGGGCCGAGTTCGGCGAGCGCGAGCGGCGGCGCGTGCCCGGACACGTAGAAGCCGGAGCCGCGCCGCGCGACGAGCACGCCTTCGCTCGCGAGCCGCTCGTATGCGTCGACGACGGTCGATTTCGACACGTGCAGCGAGTCGGCCATCATCCGGATCGACGGCACGCGCGCGCCGGGCATCAGCGCGCGGCTCGCGATCCGTGCGCGCAGCGTGTCCATCACGGTTTCCACGCGGGTGCGCGACGGCGCGGGCGGAGCAGGGGCTTGCATGGAACGGCTCATGGCGAGAGGGAACTGTACGGACGGTTGTCCAGTACAGTTTGTCCGAATTGTATTGGGCTGTAGCTTACGCGCTTTTCACGGGCGGCGGATCATCGGTCATTCACCTTTTTCCGATCAGGATTTCCCGTGCAAAAGACGACCGACGGATGGCTCAGCGGCCTGCTGGGCGTGATCATCTTCAGTGGCTCGCTGCCCGCGACGCGCGTCGCGGTGCAGGGGCTCGACCCGCTGTTCCTCACGTTCGCGCGCGCGACGATCGCCGGCGTGCTCGGCCTGATCCTGCTCGTCGCGCTGAAACAGAAGCGGCCGACGCGGACCGAGACCGCGTCGCTCGTCGTCGTCGCGCTCGGGGTCGTGGTCGGTTTCCCGTTGCTGACGGCGCTCGCGCTCAAGCACGTGACGTCCGCGCATGCGATCGTGTTCGTCGGGCTGTTGCCGCTCGCGACCGCGCTGTTCGGTGTCTGGCGTGGCGGCGAACGGCCGCGGCTGCCGTTCTGGATCTTCTCGCTGGTCGGCAGCGGGGCGGTGGCCGCGTTCGCGCTGCGCAACGGCGGAAGTGCGTCGGTGGTGGGCGATGCGCTGATGCTGGCCGCGATCGTCGCATGCGGGCTCGGTTATGCGGAAGGCGCGCGCCTGTCGCGACAGCTCGGCGGCTGGCAAGTGATCTCGTGGGCGCTCGTGCTGTCGCTGCCGGTGATGCTGCCGCTCGCGTGGTTCACGTGGCCCGCGACGTTCGATGGCGTCGATGCTGCCGCGCTGTGGGGGCTCGCGTACGTGTCGCTGTTCAGCATGCTGATCGGCTTCGTGTTCTGGTATCGCGGCCTCGCGCTCGGCGGGATCGCGGGCGTCGGCCAGCTTCAGTTGCTGCAGCCGTTCTTCGGTTTCCTGCTCGCGGCCGGGCTGCTGCACGAGACGGTGCCGCCGTCGATGCTCGCCGTGACGGCGGTGGTTGTCGGCTGCGTCGCGGGGGCGAAGTACTTCTCGAAGATGGCGCCCGTGCAGCGCGCGGGCTGACGCGCCGGCGCGCGACGACGTGACGGGTGCCACCCGTTCGCCGTCGCGCGGGCGCGGCTTGCGGCTTACCCCATCACCACGTTCGCGAGCCGGAACTGGTACGCGGTCGCGGTGGTGCCGCCGCCGCCGCCCGTCATCACGATGTCCGCGCTCTTGATCCCCAGCAGCGACAGTTCGGTGTTGATGTCGGACAGCACGGCCGAATTCATCACCGCGCCCTGTTCGATCTGCGACGCCGTGCCGATCCACAGCGTCGGCTTGAACTCGAACACGGCCTTCTGCCCCGGCACGATGCCCGTCTTGTGCGCGAGCAGCCGGTTGTCCTTGAAGACCGACGCGGTGATCGCCCCCTGGCTCAGGTCGTTGCGCAGCTGGATCTCGCGCGACGTCGGCGCCGGGCCGGCCAACGCGAGCACGTTGCCCGACGTCGAGCGCGACACGTTGAAGACCTGTCCGTTGTCCGCGCGCTTCTGCGGCATGTAGTTGCCGTCGGCATCGCTCGCGGAGACGGTCGTCAGCATCGGGAACACGAACGGATGGTTGTCGCCGCGCCCGCAGTTGGTGATGACCTTCCACGCGATCGCGAGCTCGTCGAAGTCAGTCGACACGTTCTTCTGGAAGATCACGATCTGGCTGTTGTTGACGTCGTTCGACAGGTTGACGAAGTTGAGATTGATGTCCATGAGTCACCTTGGTTCGATTTGGATAACTGATTGAATCGGCGCCGGCCGTACATCGCCGGCGCACGAACCGTTACGCCATCACCACGTTTTCCAGCCGGAACGTGAACGGCATCGAGCGCGGGCCGGGGCCGCCGCCGGTCATCACGATGTCGGCGCTCGCGATGCCGAGCAGCGACAGTTCCGTGTTGATGTCGGAGATCACCGCGGAATTCATCAGCGCACCCTGTTCGATCTGCGATGCGACGCCGATCCAGATCGTCGGCTTGAACTGGAACACGGCCTTCTGGCCCGGCGCGACGGACGTCTTGCGCGCAAGCGCGCTGCCGTCCTTGTAGATCGTCGCGTTGATCGCGCCGGCCGGCAGGTCGTTGCGCACCTGCACCTCGGAGCTCGCGCCCGGGTCGCCGCCGAGTTGCAGCACGTCGCCCGAGCTCGAGCGCACGACCTGGAACACCTGGCCGTTCGAGGCGACCTGCTGCGGCATGTAGTTGCCCCAGCTGTCGCTCGCGCTCACGCTCATCGTCATCGGGAACTTGAACGGATGGTTGTCGCCCTGGCCGCAATTGCGGATCACCTTCCACGCGATCGCGAGTTCGTCGAAGTCGGTCGCCACGTTCTTCTGGAAGATCACGACGCTCGAGTTGTTGGCGTCGTTCGAGCGGTTGATCAGGTTCAGTTGGATATCCACGTCGTTGCTCCTTGAGTTTGAAAAGACGGCAGTCGGTCTGCCGCACACCTTTCCCGCCGGCCCGGCCGCGAAGCCGTGCCGTCAAGCCGGTTCAATCCGTGTCTGGCGGCGCTACGCGCGCACGATGTGTTCGAGCGCGAATGCAAACGGCTGCGCGTCGGTGCCGGTGCCGCCGCCCGTCATCACGATGTCGGCCGCGGCGACGCCCGCCAGCGGCAGAAGCGTGTTCGCGCTCGATAGCACCGCCGCGTGCAGCGCGCGGCTTTCCTGTATCTGCGACGCCACGCCGATCCACAGCGTCGGCGTGAAGCGAAACACGGCCTTCTGCCCGGGCGCGACCGCTTCCTTCACCGCGATCAGCCGGCCTGCGCTGAACGCGTTGACGTTCACGGCGCCGCGCCGCAGCCGGTTGACGACCTCGATGTCGCCGCCCGGCGCGTCGGCCGGGTCGGGCACGAGCCGGCCGCGTCCCGTCGGCTGCGCGTCGACCACGAAGCGCACGCCGGCGGGCGCCGTGACGCGCGGCGAGAAGTTGCCGTGCTCGTCGCCGAGCGCGACGTCGATGTCGGTCGAGTAGTCGAACGGATGGAAGCAGTCGCGTCCGCAATAACGGATCACCTTCCACGCGATCGCGAATGCGTCGAGATCGGGGATCACGTCGCGCTGGAACAGCACGACCTCGCTGTTGCCGCAGTCGTTCGAGCGATTGACGAAGCGGAGCTTGATGTTCATGACGCCTGCTCCTGATCGGACGTGCCGCGATCGTCGCGCAGCGTGCGGTCGGCCCACTGCGCAAGCGCGGGCGCGACGCCGTTCGCGAGCGACGCGATGTGCAGCGCATGTGCACGCGCCTGGGCCTGAAGGTCGCCCGCGAAGCGGCCGAGCGCCATCACGGCATCGGCGGGGCCGCGCGTGCGGCCGAGATCGTCGAGATATTGCGCGGCCGCGTCGGCCATTGCGCCCGCATGCTGCAGATGGCTCTGTGTGACGCGTGTCGCGAGATCGGCGTTCAGTGCCGCCAGCTCCTTGACCGCGGCGGCCGAACTGCCGGGCGCGAACCGTTCGAGCTGGCCGCGCCACCACGCGTCGGTCGCGGCCTGGCAGTCATCCGTGTAACGGTGGCCGGCGAGCAGCGCGGTGTGCGCGAACGCGCGCCACGCGGGGCCGCCGGGCGTGCAGCCGGTGCCGGTCGCCTGCGCGGCGACCTTGCCGAACTGCTGGAGCGCGTCGGCGTGCGCGCGTTCCCATTGGGCGATGAACGTGGAGAACATGGCGATTCCTCGTGATGAAGGGGCGGTGACGGCGCGATGGCGGCCGATACGTGGATTACTGACGCGCGGCGCCGAGGCGCTGCACCATCCGCATCACGGCGGCCATCTGCGGCGCGTCGCGGCGGTAGAAGCCGGGGTGGAGCGGATCGGTGCTCGTATAGCCCCAGAAATCCCAGCAGCCGAGCGGATTGACGGCCGATTTTTCGACCTGTGGATAGAGCACGATCAGCCGGTTCGTATCGGCGATCTCGTTGTAGCCGACGCCGCGAATCATCTTCTCGCCGACGGCAGCGACGTTCTGCACGCAGCCGTGGAACACCACGTGCACCGCGCAGGCCACGCGCTCGCAGTCGGCCGGTACGTATGCGTAGCCCGTGTCGCCGAGCGACGCGCCGCGCTGCGGATCGAACGCGCGCTGATCGAACTTCAGCAGCTTGCCGCCTGCCTGAGCGGCCGGCGGATTGAGCGGCTTGTCAGGTGTGCCGTAGATCCAGCGCACGATGTCGTGCGCCTGCTGGAAGCCGCAGTTGTCGATATACGGGCTCGCGTTCGCGCTGCATGCGTTGTCTTCGGGGCGGTTCGTGATGAACGCATGCCCGGCGTCCGGCGATTCGCGGTACTGGAGGTTCGCGGCCGGGACCTGCGCGAGCGTGTAGAAGCGCGCGGTCTGGTCGACGACGCGCGTCGACACCACCGTATCCTTCGCGCCGCTGAACACGTAGATGCGCTGACCACGCAGCGCGGCCGGATCGTCGATCTCGCCGCGCTGCGCGAACATGCGCGCGGCGCGCCATGCATCGGCCGCGGATGGCGCGGGGCCGATCGGCTGCATGCACAGCGTGGTGGCGGCCACCGCCGGCGGGATCAACTCGTTCACGCCCGCACAGTAGAACGGCCCGCCCGCCACGATGCCCGCGCCGATCAGCCGGCTCGAGAACGCGACGTCGAACTGCGCGGCCATGAAGCCGCCGGACGACAGCCCCGACACCGACGTGCGCTGGAGGTCGGCGCCGTATGCGGGCAGCGGATCGGCGGGGGCGGCGACGGCGTGCGGCGCGACCGTCGCCACTGCGGCAACGGCGACGCATGCGGCGCCGAGCACGCGGCGCAGCGTGCGCGAAACGGTGGAACGGGGCGGCGTCGTGCGGCCGGGCGAGCGAGTGACCTTCATGCGGGACTCCTGTCGTGACGAGTAACGAGTGGCGAATGACGAACGGCTGGAACGGATGCGGCAAGACTTCAGCGACGGTTTCAGCTTACGTGCCGCCGACGACGTGCGAAATGGCGCGAACGACATGCGCGGCGACCCGTGACGTTCGGCCGGTGCGGTGCCGCGGCGCTCACGACATGAACAGCGCGCGCTCGGCCTGGCGGCGCTTGGTGAGCCCCGCCAGCGGCTTGCCGCCGGCCTTGTTCCAGACGAGGAACTGGTCGGCCGCACGCGTGCACGCGCCGGCGTTCAGGTAGCGCAGCAGCGTGGACGAACGCAGCCGTCCCGCGCCGAGATTGAAGACGAACGACATCAGCGCATCGAACTGCTGCTGCGTGACCGGCACGCGCAGCAGCTTGCGCAGGTTCAGCTCGGCGCCGCGCAGGTCGCGCCGCAACAGCGCCTCGGCTTCGGCCGGCGTGAGCGGTCGTGTGAAGCGCTCGTGCGGCAGGATCAGGTGCCCGTAGCCGATCGTCGGCTTGCCGACCGCGTCGAGATAGCGCGCGAGCCGCAGCCCCTCGAACTGCTTGATCAGCGCGATGCCTTGCTCACCGGTGTGTTCAGGCTGGTTCGCCATCGTCGTTCTCCTTGCTGCCCGGCCGTGCGCGCGGCACCAGGCGATGCGTGTATTCGTCGATCACGCGCATGATCGCTTCGGGCGGCGGCAGCGCCGCGAACTGCATTTCGATGTCGATGTGCTCGGTGTCGCGCTGCCGCGCGTTGCCCTGCGCGTCCTTCTTCCCGGAGCGCGGCGCGAACGTCACGTAGAAGCGGCCGCGCTGGTCGTCGTCGCCCGCGACACCGCCGGCCGGCAACGCCTCGGTGAAGTCGCCGCGCACGGTCAGGTGCACGATCATCCGGTCGAGCGCGAGTCCGCGCGGCGTGGCGAGCGCGACGAGCGGCACCGGCATCGTGTGCTCCGCGTCGAGCGCGACCGTGACCTCGCGTGGCGCGAGCAGGCCGTCGTCGCGCAGGTCGAAGAACTGATCGAGCACGGCCGTGTACTGGTGCGCGAGCAGTTGGTTCGCGGCGGCCGCGGCGTGCTGCATCCCGCGCGCGATTTCGTCGAGCGCGATGCCGCGTGGCGGCGGGCGCTCGTCGTCGGCCGGCATGCCCGGCGGCGCCGGTGGGGCGGGCGGAGCGGGGGGCATGCCGCCGGCGGACGCGCCGGGCGCCGCGGTGCCCGGTGCGTCGTGCGTGCCCGGCGCGGCCCCGGCCGGCGAGCCGGAGGCCTCGGGCGGCACGTGGCGCACCGGATCGGCGGTTACCGCCGCCGAGGCACCGGTGCCCGCGACCGTCCCGGTATTGCCGGCCGCCGCACCGGCCGGCGGCGGGTCCGTCGCGTCCGGTTCCGGTCGGGCTGTGCTGCCGCCCGGACGCGTATCCCCGTCGTCGTGCCCGCCGTCCGCGCGGCGAGACCGTCTGAAGAGCCTGAACATGGCCGGCCCGCGCGCTTACGCGTGCGCCGGCTGCTGGGCATCCGAACCGGCTCCGGCAGGCGCGGCCGTGCCGCCGCCCGCCGCCGACGCATCGCCGACCAGCTTGCCGTCGGTCGGCGTCGCCGGCAGCGGCTTCACGGCCTTCGCGTTGCCTTCCGTGACGACCGGCTTGGTCGCGGCTTCGGTCAGGAAGTCGATCACGCGCATCAGCGCTTCGGGCGGCGACTGGCGCTTCACCTGCGTATGGATCGAATATTTCGCGCGCGTGTCGGTGCTGCGCGTCTGCTCCGCCTTGTGCGAGACACGCCCGGACACGCTGACGCTGATCGGCCCCCAGCCGAACTTCGCCTGGAATTCGCCGCCGGCCTCGGTCGACGACGACGACTTCTCCGATTGCGTAATCTCCATTTCGAAGTCGATCGTGCCTTCCTCGATCGCGATGATCGGATGGACGATCGCCGCGAGCAGCGGGATGCGCATCGTCTTCTGCACGACGCCCTTCGACACGCCGGCTTCGTCCACCAGCGTCTCGTCGTAGTCGAACTGGACGGCCACGGCCTTGCCGCCCTGGATGCAGACCTGCATCAGGAAATCCGCGTAGCTCTTCGCGGCCTGCGTCTGCGCGCTGATCATCGCCTTTAACGGGCCGGCGATCATTTGGTCCATGGGTAAAGCGTTAATCACTGAGCCGATGAAATTCGCGTCCATGAATAAACTCCTCTTCGTGTTGAAGACAACGGAAATTCGTTGTCTTTATTTACGTTAGGAAATTGAAGACGTTTACAAAATATGACGTCCGTCACGTCCGGCGGCCCTGGCCGGCCCTCGGCGGGCATCGGTACGCGCGGCGTGGATGAATTAGGCCATTCGTCACGGAGCGACGGGCCTAGTGCGCGGCGGGTAAAACAGCGGTAAAAAAACGCCGGGTAGGGAAGCAAAAAAACCTAAACCGAGCATCCCGATTTCGAGGAAACCGCGCAATGAACGTTCTGATGATCGATAGCCCGCCGTTATTCGTCGCGGGCGTGGCGGACGTACTGTGTAAACGCGATGTCGACTGGCATGTGTGGTCGGCCCGCCGTCCCGAGGACGTCTTGCGCTTGCGCGACGCGTTGCTGCCCGGGACGGTCGAGGCGATCACGATCGAATGCGACGAGCACGCCGCGCGGCCGAGCTGGCCGAGCGTGCTGAACGAGACGTTCGCCGGCGCGCCGTGGTTGTGCGTCGTGGCCACCGTGTGCCGTCGCACGATTGCCGATGCGCTGCTGGCGGGGGCGGCCGGCATCATCGACCGGCACGCGAGCGCCGACGAGTTCGCGGACGCGCTCGGCCGGGTCGCGGCCGGTGCGATCTACGTGCCGCCGAGCGACGGCGGCGCGACGCAGGCGCGCCCGGGCGGCGTGCCGGCCGGGGACGATCGCGCATTCGAGCGTCTCACGCCGCGCCAGCGCGACGTGCTGCGGCTGCTGGCCGAAGGCAAGTCGAACAAGCAGATCTGCCGCGTGCTCAACGTCGCGGAAGGCACGATCAAGAATCACCTGTATGCGCTGTTCCGCCAGATCGGCGTGAGCAACCGGACCGAGGCCGCATTGTGGCTCGCACGCCACGTGCCGTCCGAGCCGGCGGCATTCGCGTTCGCGCCCGTCTGCAGTTCGCCCGGCTGAGGCTGGTCGCGGCGGGCCCCGGTGTGTGCCAGCATCCGGTGTCGCGTTGCGTTGAAGTCCATCGGGCCGGAGGCGGGGTGCCCGGGCCGGCCATCGGTCGCGGCGAGCCGCGTGACCGAGTACGTCGCACGCGCGCGGCGACGTGCGTGGCGGAAACGGCGAACGGGCCGCGCCTGCCGCGCGCCCCGTTCGGCGGCGCCCGTCGACACCGGGCGCCGGCGTGCTTACGCGACGTGCGCGACGCCGTATTGCGAGGACAGGTAGCGCCGGATATCGGCCGGCGAATCGATGAAGCGGCGGCCGTTGTGTTCGCGAATCCCGACCGCGTCGTCCTTCGGCGCCTGCCCGTCGCCCAGGACGAGCACCGGCGCGGACTGGTTGTCCTCGCCGATCAGCGCGACGATCGGCCGGCGCGGCCGCGGCGCGTCGACGTACTCGACCGAGACGGCGTCGCGCAACTGCGGATAGAAGCTCAGCAGCCCTTCGACGGCAACCGAGTCGCCGCAGTAGAACGGACCTTCGGAGTCCTTGAAGAAACCCGGGCGGAGAATGAACAGCGTGTCTTTCATGATGGCCTCGCTATCAGTGGTGGACGAACGTTGAAAAAAACGGGAGTGCGGGGAGATGCGTACGACGCGCCCGATGTCAGGCTTCCGCGAGCGCGGCCGCGGCGGCACGCATTCTCGCGAAACCGGCGTCGAGGTCGGCGATCATGTCGTCGGGATGCTCGAGCCCTGCGTGGATGCGCAGCAGCGGGCCGGCTGCCAGCCATGGCGTCGCGGTACGGTGGCGCGACGGATTCGACGGGATGATCAGGCTTTCGAAGCCGCCCCAGCTGTAGCCCATGCCGAAGCACGTCATGCCGTCGAGCAGTGCGCGCACGGCATCGTCGGGCTGCGGATGCAGGACCAGGCCGAACAAGCCGCACGCGCCCGTGAAGTCGCGCTGCCACAGCGCATGGCCGGCATCGCCCGGCCGGGCCGGATACAGGATCTGCGCGACTTCCGGCTGCCGCGCGAGCCATTCGGTCAGCACGTGCGCGTTGCGCTGGTGGCGTTCGAGGCGCACCGACAACGTGCGCAGCCCGCGCAGCGCGAGATACGCATCGTCGCCGCTGACGGTCATCCCGAGCTGCCGGTAGCAGCGCGTGACCTTCTGCGCGAGCGCCTCGGTTGTCAGGATCACGCCCATCAGCACGTCGGAGTGTCCGGCGATGTACTTGGTCGCCGCGTGAATCGACACGTCTACGCCGTGCGAGAACGAGCGGAAATTCAGCGGCGTGCCCCACGTATTGTCGAGCAGCACGACTGCATCGTGCTGGTGCGCGACGCGGCAGATCGCGGGAATGTCCTGCACCTCGAAGGTCAGCGAGCCCGGCGATTCGGTAAAGACCGCGCGCGTGTTCGGCCGCATCAGCGACGCGATGCCGGCGCCGATCGACGGATCGTAATAGGTCGTCTCGATACCGAGGCGCGCGAGCGTCTCGTCGCAGAACGAGCGGGTCGGGTCGTACACCGAGTCGGCCATCAGCAGATGGTCGCCGGGGTTCAGTACCGCGAGCAGCGCGGTCGTGATCGCGCTGAGCCCGCTCGGCGTGAGCAGCGCGGCGTGCGCGCCTTCGAGGCGTGCGAGCGCCTTTTCGAGCGCACGCGTGGTCGGGCTGCCGTGGCGTCCGTATGCGAGCGGCGTGCCGCGCACCGCGTCGAGCGCGTCGGTGCCGTGAAAGAGCAGCGTCGACTGGCGATACACGGGCGGGTTCACCGGCGAGCCGGGCTGGCCGTGCGCGCGGCCTTCGTGAGCGAGCAGGGTGTCGGTCGAGTGCGGTTGGTTCAAGATGTCGTCCTTTGAAAGTCGGTCAAATCGGAGCGAAGCCGTCGCGCGGTCAGTGCAGGATCTTGTCGAGGAAGTCGCGCGCGCGTTCGGAGCGCGGCGCGGCGAAGAATGCTTCGCTCGCCGCATCCTCGACCACCGCGCCCTGGTCCATGAAGATCACGCGATGCGCGACCTTCCTCGCGAAGCCCATCTCGTGCGTGACGCACACCATCGTCATGCCGTCGCGCGCGAGCTCGACCATCACGTCGAGCACTTCGTTGATCATCTCGGGATCGAGCGCGGAGGTCGGTTCGTCGAACAGCATCGCGACGGGGTTCATCGACAGCGCGCGTGCAATCGCGACGCGTTGCTGCTGTCCGCCCGACAACTGCCCCGGATACTTGTGCGCGTGCGCCCTCAGGCCGACGCGATCGAGCAGCTTCATCGCGTTCTCGATCGCTTCGTCCTTGCGACGGCCGAGCACCTTGACCTGCGCGAGCGTCAGGTTGTCGGTGATCGACAAGTGCGGGAACAGCTCGAAATGCTGGAACACCATGCCGACGCGTGCGCGCAGTTGCGCGAGTTTCGCGGCAGGGTCGCCGAGCCGCATGCCGTCGACGACGATGCTGCCTTTCTGGAACGGTTCGAGGCCGTTGATCGTCTTGATCAGCGTCGACTTGCCGGAGCCCGACGGCCCGCAGACGACGACCACTTCGCCTTTCGATACCGCCGCGCTGCATTCGGAAAGGACCTGATGCTTGCCATACCACTTGGAAACGTTGTCGAGCGTAATCATGGTTGTCCGTGGTTGAGGTTCGGGTTGAACAAGGTGCGCACGCTCAATGCGTGGACGGCAGCGAGAGGCGCGTCTCGACGCGGCCCTGCAGCCGCGTGAGCAGCGTGCTCAGCACCCAGTAGATCGCGGCGGCCGCGAGGTAGAGCGGCAGCGGCTGGAACGTCGCGGCGATCACTTCCTGCGTCGAGCGCAGCAGCTCGGTGACGGTGATGACGGACACGAGCGACGTGTCCTTGATCAGGCTGATCAGCGTGTTGCCGAGGCTCGGCACCGCGAGGCGCAGCGCCTGAGGGCAGACGATGTAGCGCAGCGTCTGCACGTGCGTGAGGCCGAGGCTGTGCGCGGCCGCCCATTGTCCGCGGCCGATGCCGAGGATCGCGCCGCGCATGCTTTCCGACAGGTAAGCGCCGGCGTTGAGCGTCAGCGTGAAGATGCCGGCCGTCGTCGGATCGAGCGTGATGCCGAGATCGGGCAGCCCGTAGTAGACGACGAACATCTGCACGAGCAGCGGCGTGCCGCGCATCAGGCTGACGTAGCCCTGCGCGAGACCGGACGCGAGCCGGTTGCTGCCGATCCGCATGATCGCGACCACGAGCCCGACGACGAGGCCGAGGGCCATCGACGCCACCGCGAACTTCAGCGTGAGCAGCGCGCCCTTCACCATCACGGGCAGGGTTTGAATGACCAGATCGAGTGCTTCCATCGCGTGTCTCCTGATTGTGTGTCGTGTGCGCCGAGGTGGCGGCCGGCCCGCGCGTGCGTGTGCGCGGCCGCGTGACGGCTGCGTTATTGCGCGATCGGTTTCGTCGTGTCCGAGCCGAACCACTGCATCGAGATTTTCTTCAGCGTGCCGTCCTGCTGCAGCGACGCGACCGCATCGTCGATCGCCTTCGCGAACTTCGGGTTGCCCTTGCGGAACGGGATCCCCATGCGGTCCTCGCCGCCGGCGAGCACGGAGCCGGGGCGCAGCGGCAAGTGCGAGTTCTTGATCAGATAGCTCAGCATCAGGCGGTCGTTGACCGCCGCGTCGATACGCCCCGCCGCGAGGTCGCGCAGGTTTTCCGGTGTACCCGGATAGACCTGCAGATCGATCGCGGGCACGGTCTTCACGAGATCGACGTAGTTGCTGCCCATCGTCACGCCGACCTTCTTGCCCTTCAGCTCGTCGAGCGACTTGAACGCACGCGTGTCGTTCTGGCGCTGCAGCAGCTGCGCGGAGGAATACACGTACGGCATGCTGAAGTCGAGCGCCTGCTGGCGCGACGGCGTGATCGCGACCTGGTTGACGATCACGTCGAACTTGCCGGCCTGCAGCCCGGCGAGAATCCCGCTCCATTCGGTCGTGACGAACTGCGGCTTCACGCCGAGCCGTGCGGCGACGGCCTTCGCGACGTCGACGTCGAACCCTTCGAGTTGTCCTTCGGCATTGCGGTAGTCGAACGGCGGGTAGGTGCCTTCGAGCGCGATCTTCAGCACGCCGGCCTGCTTGACGGTGTCGAGCAGGTCCGCCGCGTGCGACGCGGTGGCCGCCACGCAGAGGAGGGCGGCGGCGAGGCCTTGCTTGAGCGTCGGGGTGAAGGGCTTCATGGTTGTCTCCGGGGTTGTTGTCGAAACGTCGTTGTCGAAAATTCAGGGTGAGCGCGTCCGCGGCGACGGGCGGCGTCGCCGTGGGCGGGAAGCGGGAAACAGTGCGGCGAGAGACGGTGCGAGCCGTGTGCCGCGAGGCGTTACGGCATGCGTTCGCGCACGGTGGCGTAGCGTTGCGCGGCGAAGAATTCAAGCATCGTGTTCATGAGTGCCCGTGCGGCTTGCGAGTGGGGTAGACCGGCTGCATCGTCGATGCGTGTCCGGTGGCGCAAATGCTGAACGACTGAGGGCAATCTTAGTTTTGTCAAAAAGGAAAGTGCTTCCAAAAAAGCATGGACTTTCCACGCGGCGTGGAAAGTTTTTCTCCATGCGTGAAGCACCGTGCATGCGATCTGCTGCGGTTGTACGGGGTGCGCAGCATCGGGTGCTACGGCGTGGTCGAGCGGTTGCGCCCGAAACGATTGCTGAAAAGCAGAACGGCCAGGCATGCCGGTAGTGGCAAGCCTGGCCGTTGGCGTCCGCCGCGTCGAACGCGGCGCGAAGGCGCGTTTTACTCGAACGTTTCGAGCGCAAGCAGTTCGTCGATCGTCTGCCGGCGGCGGATCAGCCGCGGCGTGCCGCGATCGACGAGCACTTCCGGCGCGAGCGGCCGGCTGTTGTAGTTCGAGGACATCGATGCGCCGTATGCGCCCGCATCGTGCAGGAACAGCAAGTCGCCGATCTGCGGCTGCGCGAGCTTGCGGTGCGTGACCACGCCGCCCGCGTCCTGCGTGAACACGTCGCCCGACTCGCACAGCGGCCCTGCGATCGCGATGTCGACGAGCGGCCGGCCGGCAGGCAGCGCGCCGTCGTGCGTGTGCACGGACACCGCGTGGTAGCTGCCGTACATCGACGGACGCATCAGGTCGTTGAAGCCCGCGTCGATCAGCACGAAGTCGTGCTTCGGCCGGTGGTTCACGGCCTGCACTTCGGTGACGAGCGTGCCGGCTTCCGCGACGAGGAAGCGGCCCGGTTCGATCTCGATGCGCACCGCGTGGCCGAGATGCCGTTCGATCCGCTTGCGCGCGGCGTCCCACTGGCTGAAGTAGTGACCGACGTCGACGCGCGGCTCGCCGTCTCGATACGGAATCGACAGACCGCCGCCGGCGGAGATGGCTTCGATGTCGTGGCCGAGCGACGTGACGAGGTCGACCATTGCGTCGCACACCTGCGACAGATGGCCGTAGTCGACGCCCGAGCCGATATGCATGTGGATGCCGACCAGCTTCAGCCCGTACTGGCGCACGATCTCGATCGCGCGCGGCACGTCGTCGATCCAGATGCCGTGCTTGCTCTGCGGGCCGCCGGTGTTGGTCTTGTTGCTGTGGCCGTGGCCGAAGCCCGGGTTCACGCGCAGCCAGACACGGTGGCCGGGCGCATGCTCGCCGACGCGCGCGAGCATGTCGAGCGAGCCGGCGTTCACGGTCACGCCGTGCTTCAGCACGGCCGCGAGCGTCGGGCGGTCGATCAGGTCGGCCGTGAACACGACGCCTTCCGGTTCGCCCGCAGGACTGAACCCGGCCGCGAGGCTGCGCTCGATTTCGCCGAGCGACACGGCGTCGACGCACGCACCTTCGTCGCGCATCAACTTCAGGATATGCAGGTTCGAGTTCGCCTTCTGCGCATAGCGGATCACGTCGAACTGGCGCAGTTGGGCGATGCGGTCGCGGATGACGTCGGCGTCGTACACCCACAGCGGGGTGCCGTATTGCTGCGCGAGCGCCGCGAGCTGGCGGGAATCGAGGGACATGGCGGATGAATCGGATCGAATGAACGGATAGCGTGAATGATGCGCCTGAACGTCTATACAGTAAAATGCCTGTTTTTCGAGATTCTATTCATTTTAGATATAGGCGCTCATGCTCACACACCGGCACATCGAGGTCTTCCGCGCGCTGATGGTCACCGGCAGCACGACGCGTGCGGCCGAGATGCTCTATACGTCGCAGCCGACGATCAGCCGCGAACTCGCGCGCATGGAGCAGGTGATCGGCTTCGCGCTGTTCGAGCGCTCGCACGGGCGGCTGCGGCCGACGATGGCCGCGCTCACGCTGTTCGACGACGTGCGGCTCGCGTATGTGGGGCTCGAGCGCGTCGCGGCGACGGCCGCGCGGCTGCGCGAATTTCGCGACGGTCAGTTGTCGGTGATCGCGCTGCCGGCGTTTTCGCACGCGATCCTGCCCGGCGCCTGCCGGCGTTTCCATGACGCGCATGCGGGCGTCAGCGTGTCGGTCGCGACGCAGGAGTCACCGGTGCTCGAGGAGTGGCTGACCGCGCAGCGCTACGATCTCGGGCTGACCGAACACGACATCGCGCCGGCCGGCACGGTCCTCACGCCGTTGCTCGAAGTCGACGAGGTATGCGTGCTGCCCGATGGCCATCCGCTGCTCGCGCAACGCGCGATCGATCTCGCGGATCTCGCCGATCGCCCGTTCGTGAGCCTGTCGCTGAACGACCCGTACCGGATCCTGATCGACGAGGCGTTCGCGCAGCTCGGCGTCGCGCCGCGTTCGATCGTCGAGACGCCGTCGGCCGTGTCGGTGTGCGCATTCGTGCGGCAGGGGCTCGGCGCCGCGATCGTCAACCCGCTGACCGCGCTCGATTTCGTCGGGCGCGACCTGCACGTGCGGCCGCTCACGCGCTCGTTTCCGTACCGCGTCAGCGTGATCGTGCCCGAGCACCGGCCGAAGAGCCTGCTCGTCGACGCATTCGCCGACGCGCTGCGCGGCGAAGCGCACGCGATTCGCCAGCGGCTCGCCGCGCTGCCCGGCTGACGCCGGCCGTATGATGGGCGTTTCGCTGCGCGCTGGGTCATCCTCCGCGTCATCTTCATGGAAACGGAACCGGACATGACGGACGCATCATCTTCCCTCGAACAACCGACGCTCACCGGCGAGCGCATCGTACTGCGGCCGCTCGAGGCATCCGACCGGCAAGCGTTGCTCGATGCGGCGGCGGACGGTCGGTTGTGGAACCTGAAGGTCACGGTCGTGCCGGGCGAGGACACGATCGACGCCTATATCGACACGGCGCTGCAAGGCCGCGCGGCCGGCACCGTGATGCCGTTCGTGATCGTCGATCGCGCGTCGGGCCGCGCGATCGGCAGCACGCGTTTCTGGAAGATCGACCGCAAGAATCGCAAGCTCGAGATCGGTCATACATGGCTGAGCGAATCGGCGCAGCGCACGCGTGCGAATACCGAGGCGAAATGGCTGCTGCTCTCGTACGCGTTCGACACGCTGCACTGCGTGCGCGTGCAGTTCACGACCGATGAACTGAACGAGAAGTCACGCGCGGCGATTCTGCGGCTCGGCGCGAAGCAGGAAGGGATCGTGCGTCACGAGCGGATCATGCCCGACGGCCGCAAGCGCAATTCGGTGCGCTTCAGCATCATCGACGACGAATGGCCGGACGTGAGCGAGCGGTTGCGCGCGAAGCTGGCGACGTAACGCGAACCGGGGAGGCGCTGGCGTCGCGCCGCCGAAAGGGGGACGGCGACGCGACGAGCGGGGAAGCGGGGAAGAGGAGCACCGCGCGCGATGCGCGGTGGGGCATCGCGTTACTGTGCCGATGCGAGGTGGTGACGCTGGGCGAGCTTCTGCGCGTCCGCGTAGTGCGCCTGCAGGATCGGCAGCGCCTGGCGTGCGACTTCCTTCAGCTTCGTGTCGCGGCCCGAAGCGATTTCGGCCTGGAATGCCGAGATCGTCTTTTGCTGGCCGGCGAGCGCGACCTGCTCGATGTATGCCTTGTCGAATTCCGCGCCGCGCAGGTTCTTGATGCCGTCCAGCACGGCCGTGTCGGGATCGTTGGCCGGCACGTCGACGCCGCGCGGGCTGGCCGCGCGCATCGCCTGGATGATCTTCTCATCGTCGGTCGACACGCGCTGCGCGAACGCCTTCACCTGGCTGTCCGACGTGCGCGAATTGGCGATGCGTGCGGCATCGTGCTGCGTCGACACGGTTTTCGTGCCGTCGGTGATGAAAGTCTGGTCGGCTTCGTGGATGCGCGTTTGCGTGGCGGCGGCCGGTGCGGCCGGCGCCGGTTGCGCGGTTTGCGCGGTCGCCGTCACGGCGACGAGAAGCAGGCCAGCGGCAGACAATGCAAGGCGCGAGACTTGGGGAAAGCGGTTCATGGGACCTCCTTTCAATCGGGGCTCTGATTAACGGGCGGATCGGGTGATCCGCAGCTGTGCGAGAGACCGGGCGCGCCCGGGCCGGACTCGGTGGCCGCTCTGCCGCGGCGGCGTTCGAAGTGTTTCCCGGCCCGACTGATTCTAGGAGACCGCTCAGGTAGCAGGTGCAACCGCGCTGTGGTTTGTGTAACGGTTGGTAAGACGAATCGATGTGTGCGCGCGCGGGCAGGTAGAGCGTACCTGTCGCGCGCATCGTGGCGGAAATTTTTGCGTGCGCGGCGTGCACGCAATGGCTGCGATGTGTGCGCGTGTCATCGGCGTTTCATCGTCTTGCGGGCGGAGCGCGTTGGTTGCTTCGCGATCCGCCGAATCGAACGCGCGATCCGCGCTGCGTCCTCACACGCGGTCGAGCAAGGCGTCGAGATGCGGCAGCAATGGCATCGCGCAATGCGCCTGCAACGCATCGGCGGCCGTGTAACCCCACGAGACGCCCTGGAAGGCGATCCGCGCGCGGCGTGCCGCTTCGGCGTCGCGGATTTCGTCGCCGACGTACAGCACGTCGTCGGGCTGCATGCCCGCTTCGCGCACCAGCGCGCGCAGCCGGCGTGCCTTGCCGAACAGCGGAATGCCGCACGCGAACGTATCGACGCATCGGCTCGCATGCGGGCCGAGCCGGTCGCGCACGATGTCCTCGCTGTTCGACGTCGCGATCGCGATGCGGATGCCGCGCGCGGCGAGCGCGTCGAAGGTCGTGTCGACACCCGGGAACAGCTTCACGTGCGCGATGCGTGGCCGCATCAGCCGGCGCATGTCGAGCGTCACGCGCGGCACTTTCCACATCGGCACCTCGAGCGCGCGGATGATCTCGCGCGCCGACATGCCGCGTAGCGCCGGGCGCAGGTCGGCCGTCGCGTCGCGAAAGCCGTGCATGCGCGACGCTTCGGTCAGCGCCGCGAGAAAGCAGTCGAGCGAATCGGCGAGCGTGCCGTCGAAGTCGAACGCGATGAGTCGATAGGGCATGAAGCGATGCTGCGAGTTCATTGAGCCGGTGACGATATCACCGAATCGAGCCGCGTGGCCCGTGCGATCGGTTGTGCCCGTGGCGAGGCGAGATGGTTGAGCAGGCGCCGGAGTGCGTCGCGCGGCGTTCGGTTGCTTCGGCTGGTCGAGTCGCGCTATCGTTGCTGCTCCGCCCCCGACCCGACCGGAGAGCCGACGTGCCCGCAGCCACTCCCGCCACGCTGAGATTTTCCACCGACAAGCGCGAACTCGACATCGACGCGATCTTCGATTTCCTGCACCGGGACGCGTACTGGTCGCAGGGCATTCCGCGCGACGTCGTGGAGCGTGCGATCGACGGATCGCTGTGCTTCGGCGCGTATGTGGGCGACCGGCTCGTCGGGTTCGCGCGGCTCGTGACCGACCACGCGACGTTCGCATACCTGTGCGACGTCTTCGTCTTGCCGGCCGACCGCGGCAACGGCTATGGCCGCGCGCTGATCGACCACGTATTCGCGCAGCCGATGGTGCGCAGCCTGCGCCGCATCATGCTCGTGACGACCGACGCGCACGAACTGTACCGGCCGGTCGGCTTCGGGCCGTCCGCGAATCCGGAGCGGCTGATGGAGATTCGCCGCCCCGACATCTACGCGAAACGCTGACGCGCGGCGAGCGCATACAATACGCGCTTTCGTTCTTGCCGAAGGGAAGCAGATCATGACTGAACAGGAAGCCGAACAACTCGCCACGCATCGTCACTACAAGGGCGGGCTGTATCGCTACATCGGCGTTGCCCGTCATTCCGAAACCGAGGAATCGGTGGTGGTGTACGAGCATCTGTGGCCGCATGCGCGCGGCCTGTGGGTGCGGCCGGAAGCGATGTTCAACGAGAACCTGCCGGACGGCACCCCGCGCTTTCGCAAACTGCGCGACTGAGTCGTGGCAGGTGGCGGCAGACGGGCGCGCCGCCGCGCAATCGCAAGCGGCGCGCGCGTCGCTGTTGCCCGTCGCGCGGCGCGGCTCCGCCGGCCTTACGCGCCGGCCAGCGCCTTCGACAATTCGGGCGGCGCGTGCGCGACCGTCACCTCCGGCGTCCCATGCCACGCCGCCAGCCGTTTCACGGCCTTCGCGACGTCGGCCGCGAGCCCCGTGCCGAACCGCACGCCCGGCTCGACATGCACCGCCTTCAATTCGAACGTGCCGAGCGCGCGATGCGCTTTCGCGTCGACGCGCCCGATCAGCCGGCCGCGATGCAGCACCGGCAGGCAGAAATAGCCGTAGCGCCGCTTGTGCGCGGGCGTATAGCACTCGATCGTGTAGTCGAACCCGAATAGCGTCGACGCGCGCCGCCGGTCCCACACCACCGGATCGAACGGCGACAGCAGCGTTGTGACGGTCGAGCGCAGCGTATCGGCCGCGGCGGCCGGCAGCAGCGCTTCGAGCGAGCGATGCACGTAGGCCGGCTCCTTCCAGTCCGCGATCTCCACCGGAATCAGCTCGCCCGCATCCGCGAGCCGCTCGAGCTCCGCGCGGTACGAACGGCGCGGCAGCCGGTAGTAATCGGCCACCCAGTCCGCGCGGACGACGCCGAGCGCGCGGCACGTGTAGTCGAGCAGCGCGGGCAGCACCGCGTCGCGCGGCGGCAGGTCGCGTGCATCGTCCCAGCCGGGCAGCACGCGCTCGCGCACGTCGTAGATCCGCTGAAAGTTGCGGCGTTCGGACACCATCAGGTCGCCGGTCGTGAACAGCACCTCCAGGTGCTTTTTCTCGGGCTTGCGGTCCCACCATCCGTTGCCCTTCGCGCCGTCTTCGCGAATGAAATCCGCCGACCGCACCGGGCCTTCGTCGCGAATTCGCGCGAGCATGCGGTCGATGTCCGCGCGATTCTGCTCGTGCCATTCGGCCGCGTATTTCCAGCCCATTCCCGACGGATCAAGCATCTTGTAGCGCATCAGCCCGAATTGCTCGACCGGCAGGAAGCACGCCTCGTGCGACCAGTATTCGAACAGGCGCGCCTCGGCGAGATGTTCGTCGAGCCACTGCGGGGCGAAGTCGCCGAGGCGGCTGAACAGCACGAGATACGGGCTGCGCGCGACGACGTGAATGGTATCGATCTGCAACTGCGCCATCCGGCGGATCGTGTCGAGCACGTCGGCCTTGGTGGCCTTGCGGCGGGGCGGGGTCAGCAGGCCCTGCGCGGCGAGATGCAGCGCGCGGGCGGCGGCGGGCGAGAGCGTAAGCATCGGAACGGCGGCTGAGGGTGGCAGTCGGGCACCACTTTAGCGCGAAAGCGGCGCACGTGTGCGACGCATGCACGCGACGCTTCTGACAATGCTTGACAGATGCGCGGCGCGACTTTCCCTATAGTGCAGTCATGGCGCGACGAAATGTGCGCGCAACGATTCGGCTTCCGACGCACATATGTCCATGGCACGCAGGAAGCAGATCAGGGAATCTCAACCCCCAATGAGAGACCCGGAGCCCTGAGCGGACATCCATGCGGCTGTGCACCGGCCCCGTGTGGATGTCCGCTGATTTTTTTGTTTTCCGGTTGTTCCGCTGCCAGCCTTTTCCCGGACAGCCTGTTTATTGCCGCTTGCCGCGCGCGACTTCATCGCCGGCGCCGGGCGGCAGCCGTCGCGTGATCGGAATCGACGCGAACGAACACAGCCCGACCACGACGAACGCGGGCCAGAAATCCGACCACACCATCGTCTGATGCCCCTGCAGCCAGTGCGACACGTGCAGCACGAGGCCGGCGACCGTCACGCCGAGCCCGAGCGACATCTGCTGCACGACACTGCCCAGGCTCGTCGCGCGGCCTGCATCGGCCTGCGAAATATCCGCGTAGATCATCGAATTCAGGCTCGTGAACTGCAGCGCGGGGAAGATGCCGCCGACCAGCACGATCGTCCAGATCGCCCAGGTCGCCATGCCCGGATGGAACACGCCGTAGGCGGCGATCGCGAGCCCGGCGAATGCGGCGTTGTAGATCAGCACCGTGCGAAAACCGAAGCGGCGCAGCGTATGCGTGGCCGTCGAGCGGCTCACCGCGCCGCCGAGCGCGGATGCGCAGGTGATCAGCCCGGAGTGGAACGCGCTCATCCCGAGGCCTTCCTGGAGCGCGAGCGGCAGCAGGAACGGCACCGCGCCGAGGCCGATGCGGAACAGCGACCCGCCGACCACGCTTGCGTGATAGGTCGGGATCTTCAGGAAACTGAGGTCGAGCACCGGACGCGCCTTGCGGCGCGCGTACGGCACGTAGAGCGCGAGCATCACCGCGCCGGCCACGCACATCAGGAGCGCGTTGCCGCGCGACGTGAGCGAGCCGTCGATCAGCGTGAGGCCCATCAGCAGCAGCGCGGCGCCGCTTGCCGACAGCAGGAAGCCGAACCAGTCGAGCGGGCCGGGATCGGGCTCGTGTGTGTTCGCGATGTGCTTGCTGGCGAGGTAGATCCCGTAGATGCCGATCGGCACGTTGATGAAGAAGATCATCCGCCAGTGCAGGTAGGTCGTGATGAAGCCGCCGACGAGCGGCCCGAGCGTCGGCCCGAACAGCGCGGGAATCGCGAGGTAGTTCATCGCGCGCACGAGATCGGAGCGCGGCACCGCGCGGAAGATGATGATCCGGCCGACCGGCACCATCATCGCGCCGCCGACGCCCTGCACGAAGCGCGCGAACGTCAGCACGCCGAGCGAGTTGGAGGCCGCGCACATCAGCGAGCCGGCGACGAAGATGCCGATCGCGGTGCGGAAGACGGCGCGCGCGCTGAAGCGGTCGGCAAGCCATCCGCAGATCGGGATGAATACGCCGAGGCCGACCACGTAGGCCGTGATCGCAATGTTCAGTGTGACGGGATTGTGCCCGAAGTCCCTCGCCATCGCGGGCAGTGCGGTGACGATGATGTTCGCGTCGACGCTTTCCATGAACAACGCACAGGCAACGATGAGCGGTGCTAGAAAGACGGGCGACATGGGCAGGGCGCGCGGTAAAGACGCCATTATGCCCACAATGTGGTCGTTGCGTCACGCGAGACAATGGTTGTTCCGCATGTTGCAACAGTCGTTCCTGTTACCGCGCGTGAAAGAAGGAACGACTGCGGTGCCGGGTGCGATTCGTGACACGGCACATGACGCGCGCTCGCGGTGGCCGCCGCGAAACTTGCGTGCGATGCGCGTTTCGTGCGACAGTCGGCACTCATCTGCGTAATACAACGACGCGCATCGATCGACGGCCATCGAGACGAGCGCACGCGCGAACGAGACCCCTGCCGAACCATTCATCATCGAAAGGAGGGGACACGTCATGACGTCACGTCGTGCCGCATCGACCGCATCGCATCCTGCCTCGCATCCGTCCGTTCCCGCGCCGCGTCTGCGCTGGGCCGCCGTCCTCGCCGTTGCTTACCTCGCCGTCACCGGTTGCGCGGCGCAGGCCGACAGCGCAAATCAAGCCTCGATGCAGGCGGCCAGCCAGTCCGCCGCGCCTGCCACGGCGACGCTCGCGAGCCCGGCTTCCGGCACGCTGCTGCCGCCACCGAGCCAGCTCTACGGCGACTTGTTCGTCGCGGTGCAGACGGCTCAAATCTACCCCGATCAGAAGACCTTCGTCGACGCGACGCCCAACACCGATCCGGCGACGATCGTACAGTTGTATCAGCAACAGAAGTCGCAGCCGGGCTTCTCGCTGAAGGCGTTCGTCGACCAGCACTTCACGCCGCCGCCGGAAGGCGGGGTCACGCCACCCGCGAACCAGACGCTGCGCCAGCACATCGACTGGCTGTGGCCGCAGCTCACGCGCACCAGCATGACGGTGCCGCCGTACAGCTCGCTGATCGCGATGCCGAAGCCGTACGTGGTGCCGGGCGGCCGCTTCCGCGAAGGCTATTACTGGGATACCTATTTCACGATGCTCGGGCTGCAGGTGTCGGGGCGCGAGGATCTCGTCGACGACATGCTCGACAACTTCGCGTATCTGATCGACACGATCGGCCACATCCCGAACGGCAACCGCACGTACTACGCGAGCCGATCGCAGCCGCCGTTCTTCGCCTACATGGTCACGCTCGCCGCGCAAGCCGAAGGCGACAAGGTCTACCAGAAATACCTGCCGGCGCTGCGCAAGGAGCATGCGTACTGGATGCAGGGCGAAACCACGACGCCGCGCGGGCAGGCGGCGCGCAACGTGGTCGCGATGCCGGACGGCGCGGTGCTGAACCGCTACTGGGACGCGAGCGACACGCCGCGCGACGAGTCGTATCTCGAGGACGTGACGACCGCGAAGGCGGTGCCGAATCGCCCCGCGAACGAGGTGTACCGCGACCTGCGCGCGGGCGCCGAAAGCGGCTGGGACTACAGCTCGCGCTGGTTCGGCGACGGCAAGACGCTCGCGACGATCCGCACGACGTCGATCGTGCCGGTCGACCTGAACAGCCTGATGTTCCATCTCGAGACGACGATCGTGAAGGGCTGCGCGGTCACGCGCGACATCGCGTGCGTGGCGGATTTTTCCGGCCGGGCGGCGCGGCGCGCGGCGGCGATCAACCACTATCTGTGGAATCGTCGCGGTTATTACGGCGACTACGACTGGCAATTGCGCAAGCCGCGCGACGGCGTGACGGCGGCCGCGCTGTATCCGCTGTTCGCGGGTGTCGCATGGCCCGAACGCGCGAAGGCGACCGCGCGCGAGGTGCGCAAGACGCTGCTGCAACCGGGCGGCCTCGCGACGACGACCGAGAACACCGGCCAGCAATGGGACGCGCCGAACGGCTGGGCGCCGTTGCAGTGGATCGCGATCGACGGGCTGCGCCGCTACGGCGAACCGGCGCTCGCGAAGGACATCGGCACGCGCTTCCTGGCCGACGTGAAGCATGTGTATGCGACCGAAGGCAAGCTCGTCGAGAAGTACGTGGTCGAAGGGGCCGGCGCGGGCGGTGGCGGTGGCGGCGAATATCCGTTGCAGGACGGCTTCGGCTGGACCAACGGCGTCACGCTGAAACTGCTCGGCCTGTATGGCGAGTGACGGGCCGCGTGCGTTGCACGCAGGCACGCAGGCACGTAAACGGACACGGGCCGGATCGCCGCGCGAGCGGCAGTCCGGCCCGTGTCGCATGCGCGCGTGTCAGAACGTGATCGTCGTGCGTACACCGACCACCGTTTCGTCGCCGATGCGCGCGCCGGCCTGGTTCGGGTTCGGGATGCCGCCGCCAGGCCGGAAGAAGTGCTGCAGGTCGGCCTGCAGTTGCCACCACGGTGCGACCTGGTACTGATAGGTCGCCTCGATCACCGTTTCCGCGCGGCGCACCGGATAGCCGGGCGTCGTATACGTGCCCGTGTCGCCGTCGAGCGCACGTGCGTGCGAGCCGATCTTCGCGTAGCCGATCGCGATGCCGGCCGTATCGTCGTCGCGGCCCTTGAACGGCGCCTTGAGCGTCACGCCCGCATTCGCCGCGAAATCGACGACGTTGCGATCGCCCGGGGAGCCCATCACGCGTGCGAACACGCCGACCGAACGCGGGCTGTCCGCCGACGGCCGCCACACCATCTGATCCGCGACCGCATAGAAACCGTAGTTGCCGCGATGCGTGGCGGGGATTCCGTTGCTGGCCGGATTCGCGAGCGACAGCCCGTCGGTGCCGAGGCGCGGATCGTTCGCGTGCTGCGACTGATACCAGAAGCCGACCTTGTACGTGCCCGGCAGGCCGAGTGGTTGCGGCGCCTTCGGATCGGCAGGCGGCGCGTTCAGCGCGTACTGGAGTTCGCCGATCACGAACGCGCCGCTGCGCAGGTTGAAGTTGGTGCCGTGCGCGTTCAGCACCTGTGCGTCGCCGTCGCTGCGGCCGGCCGGGTTGCCGTCGAACACGCCGACCATCGCGGTCCACGCGTCGGCCGGCTTCAAGCGCAGCCGCACGCCGAGCGACGACAGCGGATACGCGGGGCCGCCGGACGGCAGGTCGGTCGACGGCAGCACGGGCCAGCCGAACGTCGCGTTCATGAACGTCGCCGCGTACTGGCTCACCATGAATTCCTGGTCGACGCTCTGCTGGCCGACCCTCACGTCGGCCTTGCCGGCGAGGAACGCCTGCTGGTACCAGAGCTCCCACAGCCGCGTGGTCGAATTCGCTTCGATGCCAGTCGCGGTCTGCAGCGTCTGCAAATAGCGCTGCGTGAGGTTGGTGCCGTGGATCTGCAGCGCCGACACGTTGAACGTGCCGCCCGGCAATCCGATCGCCTTTTCCGTATCGACGTTGAAGCCGAATTGCGTGAGGCCCTGATAGGCACCGCCGCGTTGCGTGCCGCCTGCGGCGTTGTACAGGTATTCGCTGGTTTCCTGCAGGTTCAGCGTGATGCCGTGATCGCCGAGCACGTCGCGCAGGCCGCCCATGTTGCCGAGCAGGTTCGAGCGCTCCCAGAAACCGGTGGGCGCTGGCGCGGCAGCATCGGCAGCGGGTGCGGGGGCGGCATCGCTGACGCCGGCCGCCGGCTCGGCCGCGGCGGACGCTGCAGCCGGCGACGACGATTGCGCGAGCGCGGGCGCGGCGGCGAGCGACAGCAGCAACGCGGCGAGCGCATCGAGGCGCGGTGTACGCGGTGCGGATTCGAAGCGATTTTTCATGCGGGCTCCGTTGTTTGATTGATTAGCTTGACTGAAGAAATGGGAACGCGAAGCGATGGAGCAGGTGGGGGTAGCGACACGCAGGCATGCGGCGCGTTGCGCACTGCCAGTTACGGCAGCCAGCCGCCGATCCGCCATACGTATGCGAAGCCGAGGCGCGATGCGGCCGTGCAGAGCAGCGCGACGAGCGCGACGGCGGCGGCCATCGCACCGATCAGCACGCAGTCGAGCGGGCGCGGTGCCGCCGGCAGGTGCGCGAGGGCGCTGCCGCGCCAGTCGCCGAACGCGTGGGCGAGCGGCGAAAGGCCCGAAACCAGCAAGCGGTCGGACGCGACGTGCACGAGTCGCTTGAGTCTGGCCGAGAACGATTGAAAGAACATGACGATCCTCCGTCCGGTCCGGCGCATGCCGGACGACGTGATCGAGCGCGGGTGCATGACGCGACCTGCGATCGGCGGTTGGAACGTAACGGAGCGTGCGACGGACGAGCCGGCTATGCCGGCATCGGGGGAAGCGCGCTAACCCGACGAATGCGAGCTAGCGGCGAATGACATGCGTCTGGCTGCTATCTCGCGATGGCTTGGCCGGCCTGGACCGGCATCGAACTGCAACTGGAGCATGTGTCCACGAAGGGACTCCCTTGATGAATTGGGGCGGATTGTAGTCGCGAGCTTTGCTGCGGTGCAAGCAAAAAAGCAGCGGCGTTGCGCATGTTGCATCGGCAGCGCCGCCGCGCCGCAGGCAGGCCGATGCCCGGCACGCCCGCCCACCGGCGGCAGCGGCGACTGTTGCTCGCACGCATCGGCGGCGCGCGCCCCGCAACGCGTTGAAAGGTTGCGGCGCGCCATTCCGGGCGCGAATCTTTCAGTGTGTAGGGGACGGAAAAAAATTCCCCGCAGCGCGGGTCAGAGGGTTGACTTCCGTTTCGGCCGGTCCATAGAATCCTGCATCTTCACTCTTGGGGCCGCCGCCTTGGACGCCTGCAGTAGTCGATCTTCGAACGAAATTTCCGCCTGAGCGACCGACGTCCGCGCCTCATCGAAGCCGCCGTTTGTCGTCCAGGCAAACGGTGCGCGCAGCAGTATTCCGCAGCAACTCCCTACGTGCACCCTGATTCGCGCCGGTTAGCGTGATGCGTTTTCGCATGCGCCATCCGGTTTTGCCGCCGCCCGGCGCGCGGCCGCGTTCGCGCATGCGTTTCGCATGCACCCGAACGGCGGAGCGCGCCTGACGGCGGTCAACCGTGTTCTCCGGAACACCGCACAGGAGCCGCCGTGAACGACAGTGACAGTTGTCCCTTATGCCCGTTGCATCAACAGACCCTTTTGAACCCGGGTCGCAGGGACATGCCGGCCGACTAGCCTGACACGTCGTTCAGGCCCCGGACTGGCCCCGCGCCCACCAAGCGGCCGGCACGCGTGCCGTTGCCGCCAGGAGCCAGACCATGAACTTCGGCCTTCTGCTGTCGAACCTCCCGCACGTCACGGAATCGCGTCCGCATTACGACGCGATGCTGACGCTCGACGCCCGTCCGCGGGTGTTCTCCCGTTTGCTGAACCAGCTGAAATCGTTGATCCGCTGAAGAAGCGCCGAGCGCGTCTCGGCATGCGCGCGCGGACCCATTCCGCGCGCGTATTCCAAGGCCACACGCTTGCCGGATAAAAAAACCAGCCGTACGGAATTCATCATGTCCACGCCATCGAACGTCTCTCCACCGATCGCCGTCGAACGCAGCGCCGTGCTCGACGAAGCCCATCTGGGCGACATCCGCGGCGCGCTCGGCACCATCGCGCATCACGACACCGCCGCGCGCGGGACGTGGTGGGCGCGCCTGCGCACGCTGCTCGCGATCATCGGCCCCGGCCTGATCGTGATGGTCGGCGACAACGACGCCGGCGCATTCGGCACCTATACGCAGGCCGGCCAGAACTACGGCACGACGCTGCTGTGGACGCTGCTGCTGCTTGTGCCGGTGCTGTACGTGAATCAGGAGATGGTGTTGCGCCTCGGTGCCGTCACCGGCGTTGGCCATGCGCGCCTGATCTTCGAGCGCTTCGGCAAGTTCTGGGGCGCGTTCAGCGTGATCGACCTGTTCCTGCTCAATGCACTGACGATCGTCACCGAGTTCATCGGCATCACGTTCGTGCTGGCTTTCTTCGGGCTCCCGAAGGTTGCGGGCGTCTGCGTGGCGGCCGCATTGACGATGGCGGCGGTGAGTACCGGCGACTTCAGGCGCTTCGAGCGGTTCGCGATCGTGCTGTGCGTGATGAGCCTGCTGCTCGTGCCGGTGCTCGTGTCGATCCACCCGCCGGCGGCGCAGATGTCGCGCGACTTCTTCGTACCGAACTGGCCCGCGCACGCGAAGCTGTCCGACGTGATGCTGCTCGTGATCGGCATTGTCGGCACGACGGTCGCGCCATGGCAGCTGTTCTTCCAGCAGAGCTACGTGATCGACAAGCGCATCACGCCGCGCTTCATGAAGTACGAGAAGGTCGACCTGTGGATCGGCATCGCGTTCGTGCTGATCGGCGCGGTCGCGATGATCGGCTTCAGTGCCGCGCTGTTCGGCGGCCATCCGGAAGCGGGCGGCTTCACCGACGCGGGCGGCGTGATCGCGGGCCTCGAGAGATATGCGGGCCGCACGAGCGCGACGCTGTTCGCGGTCGCGCTGCTCGACGCGTGCATCATCGGCGCGGCGGCGGTGTCGCTGTCGACTGCATACGCGATCGGCGACGTGTTCAAGATCCGTCATTCGCTGCATCGCGGCGTGTCGGATGCGAAGGGCTTCTATCTCGTCTACTTCGGCATCGTCGCGGCGGCTGCCGCGCTCGTGCTGATTCCCGGCAGCCCGCTCGGCCTGCTGACCGAAGCGGTGCAGACGCTCGCCGGTGTGCTGCTGCCGAGCGCGACCGTGTTCCTGCTCGTGCTCTGCAACGATCGCCAGGTGCTCGGCCCGTGGGTCAACTCCACGAAGCTGAACGTGTTCACGGGCGCGGTGATCTGGGTGCTCGTGCTGCTGTCGATCATCCTGACCGCATCGGTGATGTATCCGGACATCAGCGGCGAAGCGATCGTCGACGTGCTGATCGGCGGCACCGTGCTCGCGATTGCCGGTTATCTCGCGACGGTGCTGATCCGCCGCAACAAGCGTGTCGTCGAGCCGGGCATCGACCGCACGCTGCGCGAAACATGGCGCATGCCGCCGCTTGATTCTCTCGAGCCGCAGAAGATGACGGTCGCAACGCGCGTCTGGATGGCCGTGATGCGCGGCTATCTGGTGATCGCGGTCGGCCTCGTGATCGTCAAGGTCGTGCAGATGACGCTGCTGAAGTAGCGCCTTACGGCGTCGTCGCCAGGTGTGTGCACATGCCGGCCCGCGAGGCCGGCATGTGCGTATACGCAGGTTCGTCGCGCGCGTCAGATCAGTTCGAGCTTCGACGTCAGGTACGTGAGCTGGATCCGGTTCGCGACGCCGAAGCGCTTGCGCAGCTTGCGCAGGTGATAGTCGACGTTGTGCGCGCTGGTGTCGAGGCGCCGGCCGATCTCCTTGTCCGATGCGCCTTCCGCGATGCCCAGCAGCAGTTCCTGTTCGAACGGCGTGAGCCCGTTCACCGCGCGTTCGCGCGACGTCGCGATCAGCTGCGGCGATGCGAACTTGTGCACCGACAGCCCGATCGACAGCGCCTGCTCGATCGTCGCCGGCGTGATCCACTCGCGCGTGCGGCGCGGCGCGGTGAAGCTCATGAACGCGTGCAGCCGCGTGCCGGGCACGGCCATCGAATACATGATGCCGCTGCACATGCCGTCGTCCTGCATCGTCTGCAGGAAGCCGTCGAGCGCTGCCGGCGTCACGCACGGCGCGTCGTCGCGCTCGCGGTGTTCGCGGCGCAGCTGCTGCAGGTCCCACACGATCGGCATGTTGCAGACGCGCGCGCCAAGCGTGCGCGGATCGATGTCGTGATGGTTGTACCTCACGTAGTCGCCGCGATAGGTGGTCGGCGTGAACGCCTCGTGGAGGTAGAGACTTTCGACGCGCTCTCGCGAGAATTCGAGCGCGAAATACGCGAACGTCGAGAAGCCCGTCAGGTGCAGCAGGCTTGCGACGATCCGGTTGCGCTCCGCGGTGCTCTGCGCGTTCGCGAGCGTATCGGCGACGCCAAGCTTCGGCGCGTGTGGCTGCGCGATGTCGCCGCGCTTGATGTCGTCGCACCAGACGACCTGCACCGTGCGTTCTCTCGACGCGTCGGTGCAGGCGGCCGTCCGCCGCGACGGACGGGACAACGTTGGGGCGACCGCTTCTTCTTGCAATGCAATATCGGACATGAGCCATCCCTCGGAATCGACGCGCATCGCGTGGCGGCAGCCGTATCGTGTACGGCGCTCGCGACGATGCGATCGAGCATCTTTATGATATGCGTCGATCGTCATCCTGACGAAACGCGGGGGCATTGTACAAAAATGCCTGTGTGCGCGTAATATGCCGTAATACTAATTCGGGCGAAAGGTTCATATTCGCACCGGTATAGAGAAGACCAGAAAAACATAAAGAAAAGACCAGATCGTGACGGGGCAGGTTCACATATTGGGAAAGGGTGGGCTCCTCATGACATATGCTGACGACGCGCCACGCGTCGAGTGGTTCTCGCAAGCCGATATCGCTGCTGCTGCCGCTTATTCAAAAGAAATTCATGCAATCGAGCGCGACGTTTTTACCGGCATCCAAATCGCACCCGGTAAATTCGACCTCGCTCCCGTCGATTTCGCCCAATGCCATACCCGATTGCGGCAAATCGGTTTCAGCACACTCAGTTACGGCGCATATGAAATGATCGGGCGGCGCATTCTGTGCGCGCATCTGCTGCGCGACCTCGCGCCCGCGACGTTCGTGCAGCCGTATATCGAGGGCATGCTCTACGAGAGCGACCCGCGTTTCGCGCAAGTGCGGCAAAGCGGCTTTCCGGTCGCGTGGCGGCTCGACGAGATCGAGTCGTCCGCGCAGGGCAGCGGCGACCGCAAGGTGCTCGCGCTGGCCGGCCATCTGCGTGCGCACGCGATGAACAGCGGCGTGATCTTCAGCCTGTCGGCGCCGCGGCTCGACCTGCGTGTCGCGGTGAACGTGACGTCGGAAGCGCACGGTACCGAGTGGATCGACGATCGCGTGATCGGCGGCGCGCTGGCGGTGAGCCTCGCCGTGCATCGCGTCGCGCTGCCGTTTCTCGAGGCGCGCATCGCGCGCATGCGCGGCTTCGCGCTGGGCGACGAGCAGCAGCAGGTGCTCGAGCGCCTCGTGCACGGGCTGTCCGACCAGGAGATCGCGAGCGCGCTGCGCACGTCGCTGCACAAGGTCGGTCACCATATCCGTTCGCTCGAAAAACTCTTCAACGTCCGGAATCGCGCGCAGCTCGCGTATCTCGCCGCACGCCGTCTGGAGTCCTGACCCTGTCTGCGCGCGCGGCGTCCGCCGCGCGGTGGAAGCGGTTCCGGCGATGCGCGCGAGCAGGCGCCGCCGGGTTTCGTAGTCGGATCCGATCGTCACCGGAAAACCGCCGCGCCGCTACGAGGTGCATCCCTTTTTGCGCGGTGTCGCGTCGCTACACTCGTCCCATTCAACGGTCCGCGCGACACGGGGCATGACGGCCCGTGCCCGCCGGCGACAACGACAGGACGACGGCACGATGGCAGAACCGAAGGCGCTCCCTCGCGACTGGCAGCGGATTTTTTCCGCCGCCCGCAGCGTGTCCGGGCGACGTCTCGGGGCATCGCCGCGCGCCGACCTGTTTCTCGCCGCGTTCATCGTGTCGGTGGTCGCGCTGTTCATCCTGCCGCTGCCGCAAGCCGCGCTCGACGGGATGATCTCGCTGAATCTCGCCGCCAGCGTCGTGCTGCTGACGGTGTCGACTTACGTGCCTTCGGCCGTCAGCTTCTCGTCGTTTCCCGCACTGCTGCTGTTTACGACACTGTTCCGGCTTGCGCTGAACATCGCGTCGTGCAAGCTGATCCTGCTGCACGCGAACGCGGGCCACGTGATCGACGCGTTCGGCCGGCTCGTGGTCGGCAACAACGTCGTGGTGGGCGGCGTGGTGTTCCTCGTGATCGCCGTCGTGCAGTTCATCGTGATCGCGAAGGGCTCCGAGCGGGTCGCCGAAGTCGGTGCACGCTTCTCGCTCGATGCGATGCCGGGCAAGCAGATGAGCATCGACGCGGACCTGCGCGCGGGGATCATCAGCGCCGACGAAGCGCGCGAGCGTCGCGAGAAGCTCGAACAGGAATCGCAGATGCACGGCGCGATGGACGGCGCGATGAAGTTCGTGAAGGGCGACGCGATCGCGGGCCTCGTGATCGCGTTCATCAACATCGTCGCGGGCATCGCAGTCGGCACGCTGATGCACGGCATGGACATCGGCGAGGCGCTGCAACGTTACGCGATCCTGACGGTCGGCGACGGGATGGCGTCGCAGATCCCGTCGCTGCTGGTGTCGATCGCGGCCGGCATCGTGACGACGCGCGTCGCGACTCGCGACACGCGGCAGCGCCAGCTCGGCGAACAACTGGGCGAGCAGCTCGGCGCGCATCCGCGCGCGCTGCTGATCGCGGCGCTGGTGCTGGCCGGCTTCCTCGTCGTGCCCGGTTTTCCGAAGTGGTCGTTCGCGCTGATCGCGTTCGGCCTCGGCGCGTTCGCATTCACGCAGCTGAAGCGCAAGACGACCGCGCCGAGCTTCAACCTGATTCATATCGCGGGCCGCATCGGCGCGACCGACGACGGCCAGCCCGCGAAGGTGTCGCATGCGGCGGGCGTCACGTCGCTGATCGCGGTGTCGCTGTCGGACGACCTGCGCACGACGCTGAACCTTGCGCAGCTGCAGACCGCGCTGTCGAGCGCGAAGGCGCGCGTCGACGCGGATATCGGCACGGTATTTCCGCGCATCACGCTGAACGACGACGAGGGCGCAGCGGCCGGCACGTACCGGATCTATCTGCAGGACGTGCTCGCGGCGCATGGTGCGTTGAAGCCGGGCTGGCTGCTGTGGGACGGCGTCGCGCCGCTGCCTGAGCGCGCGGAGCGCCAGCCGGCCGAGGCGTTCGGCCCGTTCGCGACCGCGCTGTGGATCAAGCCAGACGGCGCGGCGCCGGACGGCAAGTGGCTGACGAGCGAAGGCGCGCTCGCCGCGCACGTCGAACAGATCGTGCGCCAGCATGCGGACGAACTGATCGGCATCCAGGAAACGCAGGCGCTCGTGCACCTGGTGCGCCGCGAGCACCCCGAACTCGTCGGCGAACTGACGCGGCTCGTGCCGCTGCAGCGCGTGACCGAGGTGCTGCGCCGGCTGCTTGCCGAACAGGTGCCGATCCGCAACCTGCGCGTGATTTTCGAAAGCCTCATCACGTGGGCGCCGAACGAGCCGGACGACGTGATCGCGCTGGTCGAGCTGGTGCGCGTCGACCTGCGCCGGATGATCACCGATCGCCATGCGGGCGCGACGCGGCAGCTGCGCGTCGTGCTGTTCGAGCAGAACCTGCAGGAGCGGATCGAGAACGCGGTCATGCGCACGAAGCAGGGCAATTTCCTCGCGCTGTCGAGCGCGATCAAGCAGGACATCGGCGAACAGGTGCGCGCGATCGTGCAGGCCGCGACGTCGGCGCAGGCGGCCGGCGCAGGCGGCCACGGCAACCCGCAAGGCGCCGCGCGGCTCGCGGTGATGGTCGCGCTCGGCGCGCGTCGCTACGTGAAGACGATCCTGCAGCCGGTGCTGCCCGAGCTCGCGGTGCTGTCGTACCAGGAGGTCGAGGAGGACGTGCAGCTGCACACGGTCGGCTGGGTGAAGAATCCGCCCGACGACGGCACGCTCGGCGCGGGCGCCGGCGTGCGCGCGCCGGGAGTCGCGCAATGACGAGCTCGACGATCCTCGACCTGACCCGGCAGGCGCTGATGCTGGTGCTGCTGCTGTCGCTGCCGATCGTGCTGATCGCCACCGTCACCGGCCTCGTGGTCGCGATCCTGCAAGCGGTCACGCAGGTGCAGGACGCCAATATCGGCATCGCGGTGCGGCTGATCGCCGTGATGGTCGCGCTCGTGCTGCTGTCGGGCTGGCTCGGCAGCGAGGTGCTGCGCTTCGCGCAGCAGGCGCTTGAACGCATGTTCGTTTCTTCCACAGGAGTGCTTTGATGCGCCGACGCGTCACCCCGATCCGGTTTCAACCGCGCCGCCTGCAACGGGCCGCGCTCGCCATGTGCGCGACCGCGCTGCTCACGGCATCGCTGTGCATGACGGTCGCGCAGCCGGCGCGCGCGGCGGACCTGCGCTGGCGCAACAAGCCGTTTACGATCGTCGCGAACGGCAAGAAGATCGGTGACTTCATTCGCGAGCTCGCATCGTCGCAGGGCGTGACGGCCGTGGTCGACCCGAAGGTCGACGGCGTGATCAGCGGCCGCTTCTCGGGCACGCCGCAGCAGACGCTCGACACGATCTGCTCGACCTACGGGCTCACGTGGTACTACGACGGCTCGTTTCTGTACGTCGACCCGGCCGACCAGTCGCAGACGCAGATGATCCCGATCCCGCCGAACGCGGCCGGCGAGATCGGGCGCGCGCTGCAGGCGATGCAGATTCCCGACAAGCGCTACACGCTCGTGATCAACGACCGCGCGAACAGCGTATACGTGGCCGGCCCGCGCCGCTACGTGGAGCTCGTGCGGCAGGCGGTCGGCTCGGTCGGCGATCCGTCGGCGAACGGCGCGCATGCGGACATCCGCGCTTTCCGCCTCAGGTACGGCTGGGCGTCCGACTTCACGATCAACCGCTCGGGCAAGGAAGTGACGGTGCCGGGCGTCGCGACGATCCTGCGCCGGCTGTTCGGCAGGGGCGGCGGCACGAGCGAACTGCCGTCGAGCACGCCGCTCGGGCAGGCCGCGCGTCAGGTGAAGCTCGGCTCGGGGCTGACGATCGCCGTGCCGCGGCTCGACTTCCCGGACATGTCCGGCGGCCCGCGCCAGGGCGGCTATGGCGGCGCGGACAGCAGCGCGGGCGGCTTCTCGCCGTTCTCGAGCGGCGGCGGTGGCGACACGCTGCCGCAGATCGTTGCCGATCCGGCGATCAACGCGGTGATCGTGCGCGACCTGCCGGAGAACATGTACCGCTACCAGTCGCTGATCAACCAGCTCGACGAGCGGCCGCGCATCGTCGAGATCAACGTGACGATCATCGACATCAACGAGGATTCGCTCGACAGTCTCGGGATCGACTGGCGCCTGCACACGACGCACGGCGACGTGCAGATCGGCAACGGCCAGAACGCGCTGAACGGCAACACGCAGTACAACGGCGTCGGCAACCCGCCGCTGACGTTCGGCATCGGCACGTCGGAAACCGGGCAGACGGGCACCTTCATGCCGACCGGCATCGCGCTGACCGCATCGATCGGCGGGTCGCTGCGCAACTACCTGCTCACGCGCGTGAACGCGCTCGCGCAGAAAGGCCAGGCGCAACTGCGATCGAAGCCGAAGGTGCTCGCGCTCGACAACACCGAGGCGATCCTCGAGAACCTCACGCAGTTCTACGTGCAGGTGCCCGGCTATCAGGATTCGTCGCTGTACAGCGTGACGACCGGCACCAGCATCAAGGTGACGCCGATGATCGTCGACGAGGCGATCCGCAATGCGGCGGCGGTGTCGGGCAACCCGCAGAGCGTGATGATGTCGATCGACATCCAGGACGGCAACATCGTGCCGGGGCAGGCCGTGTCGAACGTGCCGGTGATCCAGCAGCGCAACATCGTCACCAAGACGATGATCGACGAAGGCAAGAGCCTGCTGATCGCGGGCTTCAACGACGACGAGGTGAGGCTGAACAAGAGCGGCGTGCCGTGGCTGTCCGACATCCCGCTGATCGGCAACCTGTTCAAGTACACCGACAAGTCGGGCAACCACATGGAGCGGTTCTACCTGCTGACGCCGCGCGTGGTGACGACCGCGTCGATGTATGCGCCCGACGGCTCGCCGGTGAATCCGGGCGCGGACGGGCCGGCCGGTTCGAACGGCACGTCGATGTACCGCCCGCCGGACAACGACATCGCGGTGCCGCTCACGCCCGCGCCGCTGCCCGGCACGAAGTTCGGCCCGCCTGCGCTGCCGCCGCCGAAGGATTCGGCCGCGCAGCCCGTGGCGACGACCGCAGGAGCGTCCACTCATGTCGACGACCATCATTGATCCGCACGGCGACGGCGCATTGCCCGGCGGCGCGGGAGGCGCCGCGGCCGGGTCGGCCGCGCCCGTGTCGCCGTGGAACCTGTGCTTCCTGAGCGGGCCGATGTACGGCCGCACGATGTCGCTCGCGCGCGGCGCGAACTGGGTCGGCACCGCGGCCGACTGCGAAGTGATCCTGCCCGATCGCGAGATCGGCGCGAAACAGGTGTGCCTGCAGGTCGGCGCGCTCGCGGTGACGGTGCAGAACCACGGCGGCGACGGCGGGGCGCCGGTGCTGTTCAACGACGAGCCGCTCGGCGCGGGCCGCCGCTCGCTGACGCCGCATGACGTCGTGACGGTCGGCTCGATCCGGCTCGGCATCGCGCGGCACGCGCAGGCGAGCGTCGCGCTGCCGGATGAGACCGGTGCGCCGGATACCGCGCGCGAGGCCGCGTGGCTCGGCTGGCTCGCAGGCGGGCTGCGCCGCCTCGGCAGCCGGCGGCTCGTGATCGCGCTGGTCGCGCTGTGGCTCGGCGTGCTGCTGGGCGCGCTCGGCTACGGCTTCGTCACCTGGTCCGGGCGCCTGCCGTGGCAGCACGAATCGGTGCTCGCGCGCACGCACCGGCTGCAGCAACTGCTGCACGCGTATCCGGAGCTGGCCGTCGCGCCGCGCGACGACGGCGTGATCGTGTCGGGCTACGTGAGCGATCCGGCCGCGCGCGAACGCGTCGCGCAGATCGTCGCGGGCGTCGACAACGCGGCGCTCGGCAACATCTACGTGGTCAGCGACCTGGTCGCGACCGCGCAGACCTATTTCAGCGACACGGCGCTGACGGTCGCGTATCTCGGCCGCGGCCGGATCGAATTGACGGGCGCGGCCGAGCGCGCGCAGATCGAGCCGCGCATCCGCAACTACATGAAGGACGCGCGTCCGGCGCTCGAGGTGGTGGACCACGTGCGCGACGCCGATGCCGCCGCGCCACGCACCGCGACGACGCTCGGCGGCGTCGCGGGGATTCCGGAGATCACGACGGTATTCGCGGGCGACGGCGACCAGCGCTACATCGAGATGGCGGACGGCAGCCGCTATTTCGAAGGCGCGCGGCTGAAGGAGGGGCCGACCGTCGTGTCGATCGGTCCGGACGCAGTCGTGTTCGAGCGCAACGGCCAGCGCATCACGATGCCGCTTGGCGGCCCGTCCGCGAGCGCGCCCGAGCGCGCGCCGGCGCCGCCCGTGCCGCCGCTCGCGAGCGGTGCGGCGGCAGGCGTCGCGCAGCCGGTGCCGGGCCCGACGCTGCTGCAGGAGGCGCCGGCGGCGCCGGCCGTCGCGGCCGCTGGTGCATCGAAGGAGGCGGCGCACTAGCGTCGCGACAGGATTTGCGCATCGCGCGTCGCGCGGTGCGCGCATTACGCGACACGCCGCATGCATGCGGCGCGTCACGTCACTGGCGGGGCATGGGGCCGCCGCCGGAAAGTGGATGACGTTCTTCACGCAAAAGGAGCGAAATATGGGTGCCTCAGCAGCCGGTAGCACGGGTGGTCCGAACGACACGACCCAGGTCCAGCAGCAGGCGGACGACCTGACCAAGACGCAGCTCGAACTGACGAAGATCAACTTCCAGGTCCAGCAGTCGACCGCGACGTTCGAAACCAGCAACGCAGTGACCGCGCAGGAAGGGACGGCGAACGCCCAGGTTGCGCAACACCTGAGTTCCGCCGGCCGCGCATGACGCCGGACGCCGGCCGCGCCGCGCGACGCCACATGCCCGGGCAGCCCGTGCAGGGTGCCTGGCGGGGCGCGCGTGCGTGTCGGCCGGCTCGTTTCCGGCGCTGCCGGTCAAGGAGGACACGATCATGTCGGTAACAGGCGTAGGTGCAGCACCGCCGGGCGCGGCCGCGCTCGCGGGCGCCGTGCAGCAGGCGGGCACGGCGTCCGATCCGGCGCAGGTGCGCCAGTTCGATGCGTTGATGCAGCCGGGTGCCGCCGCGGGCTCGCCGTCGGCGTCGGGCGTCGCGATGTCGCGCGCGCCGGCCGATGCGGCGCCGGCGGTGCAGATGACGCCCGCGACACCCGCGCAGGCGAATCATGCGTCGCTGGTCGAGCGGTTGCGCACGTACGGCAACGATCTCGACACGCGGTACGCGAACATCGACAAGCATCGCACCGAGATGCTGACGTCGATGGCGGACAACCGCAGCGATCCGCTGATGACGATGGTGAAGGCGATGGATTTCCAGTGGACGGCGACGACCACGATTTCCGAATACCAGTTGAGCCTGTCGGTCGCGCAGGCGGCGAACGGCTTCACGCATACGGTGCTGAAGACGCAGGAGTGACGAAGGCCGGTGCGCGTGCCTGAAGCGGCCGCGCGCCCTGAAGCGGACAAACGATGACGACGATCGATTCGACGCCGCGCATGCATGCGTGGCGCAGCCGGGCAGCGCGTGCGCTGCTCGCGGGACTGCTCGCGCTGCTGGCCGGCTGCCAGAAAGAGCTGTACTCCGGCCTGTCGGAGCGCGACGCGAACCAGATGGTCGCCGTGCTCGGCGATGCGGGCATCAGCGCGTCGAAGGACAACGACGCGCGCGACACGTCGGATCGCAACGCATGGCAGGTGAGCGTCGCGGACGGCGACATGCAGTCGGCGCTCACCGTGCTGCAGGCGAATGGGCTGCCGAAGCCGAGCTATGCGAGCCTCGGCGAGCTGTTCCAGAAGCAGGGGCTCGTGTCGACGCCGGCCGAGGAGCGCGTGCGCTACCTGTACGGCGTGTCGCAGGACCTGTCGCGCACGCTCCAGGACATCGAGGGCGTGGTGGTCGCGCGCGTGCAGGTCGTGATTCCGGAGAACGATCCGCTCGCGGACAAGATCAAGCCGTCGTCGGCGGCCGTGTACATCCGCTACCGGCCCGGCGTGGACCTGCGCGCGATGGCGCCGATGGTCAAGGATCTCGTCGCGCACAGCATCGAAGGGCTGCAGTACGACAACGTGTCGCTGTTCCTGCAGCCAGCCGCCGCACACACGACGCGCGTGGACGGCATCGGCAGCGCGGTGTCGGACGTCCTGCGGCTGCGCTCGCCGCTCGGCTGGCTGGTGTTCGCGCTGATCCTGCTGACCTGCGCGGTGATCGCGCTGTCGGCCGCGCGGCGCGGGATGTTCGGCGCCCGGCTGGCCGGGCTGGTCGGCACGCCGCGCGGGGCGAACGGAACCGGCGGTGCGTCAGCGTCGTCGGGTAGCGGCCTGCGCACGCCGGACGGCGCGCGCGACGGCGCATGAGCGAACACGCTGCGCTGCCGCCGGGTGCCAGGCCCGATGCCGCGCCGCTGCCGTGGCTGCAACCGCTCGCGCCGCCACCTCCCGCGCGGCGCGCGGCGTTTCACGCGCTCGTCTGCGAATTCAACCTGCGCCCGGACCGCTATCTGCACGTGACGCGCGTGCCGGCCGAGTGGCCCTCGCGCTATCGCTCGCCCGACGCGTTCGGCCCGGCCGGCCGCAAGCTGCTTGCTCGTCACCTGCTCGATGCGAACGGCGTGGCCGGACTCCACGACTTCGACGTCGCCAATCCGTGTGCGCGGCTCGCGCTGCTGCCCGGCGCGGCGCTCGAGCAGCTCGCGTCGTATACGGGGCTGCTGCTGCATCGCGGCTGGCTGCGCGACGCGCTGACCGTGCGCCGCATTCGTGCGGAAGTCGCGGCGAAGCTCGGCGGCGACGCGCTGGAACTCGCGCTCGAGCGCGCGCCGGAATTCGGCGCGCTCGCGGACACGCTCGAACCGTGGCGTGCCGATCCGGCCGCGCTGCCGGTGGTGATTCGTGCGCGCGGCGGGCGACTGCTCGCGGATTTCATCGGCGTGGCCGGCGACGCGGTCGCGCGGCGCGCGCGCCTGAAGTTCAACCGCGCGATCGACAACGAAGCGCCGTACTGGCTGAATCGCGCGCAGCGCGACCAGTTCGGCGAATTGCTGTTCCTGTTTCTGATTCCCGAGAGGCTTGCGTCATGGGACTGGCTTTTCTGATCACGAGCGACAACCTGCAGCTGCTGTCGGAGCGCAAGGTGCTCAAGGAGCGCGAATACGCGGCGCTGCTCGACGCCTCCGCGGTGATCGCGACCGCGCGCGACGAGGCCGCGCGCATCGTCGCCGATGCGCAGCGCGAATTCGACAAGCGCCAGGCGGCGGGCTACGACGAGGGAATGCGCCGCGCGCAGCGCGAGCATGCGGCGCAGGCATACACGCAGGCGCTGGCCGCCGCCCGGACGATGGAGTCGATGAAGGATTCGATGGCCGACATCGTCGTGAAGGCCGTGCGCGCGATCGTCGGCGAGATGGGCACGCAGAAGCTCTACGAGGCCGCGCTCGCGCGGATCGCGCCGCTCGTGCGCGACGAGGCGTTCCTGATCGTGCGGGTCGCGCCGGGCCGCGAGGACGAGATGCGCGACGCGCTCGAGCGCGCGTTCGCCGGACAGTCGAATCGTCAAAGGATCCGCATCGTCGAGGACGCACAGCTCGAACGCCACGCGTGCACGGTCGAGACGCCGTCCGGGCGCATCGACGCGAGCCTCGACCTGCAGATCGACGCGCTGCGCCAGGCGATCCGCCGCGATGCGCTGAAGGGCACGACGCGTTGAACGTGCCGCTCGACGATCCGCAGTCGTTCGGCGGTGACAGCGACGACGATGCGGCGCCGTTCGATCGCGGCCGCCTCGTCGGCGATCTCGACGCGGGGCTCGCGTTCTTCTCGCCGGTGTCGGTGCAGGGCCGCGTCAATCACGCGGTCGGGCAGATCCTCAACGCGACCGGCATCCGCGCGCGGCTCGGCGAGATCTGCGAGTTGCGCACGCCGAACCAGCCGACGCTGCTCGCCGAAGTGGTCGGCTTCTCGCGGCAGACCACGCTGCTCACGCCGCTCGGCGACGTGGCCGGGCTGTCGCCGGAGACGACCGTCGTGCCGTCCGGGCGCGAGCACGTGTTCCCGGTCGGCGAAGCGCTGTTCGGCCGCGTGCTGGACGGCCTCGGCCGGCCGCTCGACGATCGCGGGCCCGTGACGGGTGCCGCGTGGGTATCGACGCAGCAGGACCCGCCGAACCCGCTTGCGCGCAAGATGATCGACACGCCGTTTCCGACCGGCGTGCGCGTGATCGACGGCCTGATGACGCTCGGCATCGGCCAGCGCGTCGGCATCTTCGCACCGTCCGGCGTCGGCAAGAGCACGCTGCTCGGGATGATCGCGCGCGGTGCGCAAGCCGACGTGAACGTGATCGCGCTGGTCGGTGAACGCGGCCGCGAAGTGCGCGAGTTCATCGAGCACAGCCTGTCGCCCGAGGTGCGCGCGCGCTCGATCGTCGTCGTGTCGACTTCCGACCGTCCCGCGATGGAGCGCGTGAAATCCGCGCTCGTGGCGACCGCGATCGCCGAGCACTTCCGCGATGCGGGCAAGCGCGTGCTGCTGCTGGTCGATTCGCTGACGCGCTTCGCGCGCGCGCAGCGCGAGGTCGGCCTCGCGAGCGGCGAGCCGCCGACGCGGCGCAGCTTTCCGCCGTCGACGTTCGCCGTGCTGCCGCGCCTGCTCGAACGCGCGGGCCAGGGCGCGACCGGCTCGATCACCGCGCTGTATACGGTACTCGTCGAAGGCGATGAGGAATCCGATCCGATCGCCGAGGAAGTGCGCTCGATCCTCGACGGCCACATCGTGCTGTCGCGCAAGATCGCGCTCGCGAACCGCTATCCGGCGATCGACGTGCTCGCGAGCCTGTCGCGTGTGATGCCGCTCGTCGCGAGTCGCGCGCATCAGCAATCGGCCGCGCGCGTGCGCGAGCTGATCGCGAAGTACCAGGAGATCGAGCTGCTCGTGCAGATCGGCGAGTACCGCGAAGGCAGCGACCGGCTCGGCGATCTCGCGCTGCGTGCGCGCGATGCGATCGGCGCGTTCTGCGCGCAGGTTTCGCACGAGGACGTGCGTTTCGACGCGCTGCTCGCGAAGCTGACGAAACTCGCGAACGACCATGTCTGAAGCCGACGACCGTCTCGTGCTCGCGACGCTTGCGCGCCTGAAGCGCGTGCGCGAGATGCGCAGCCAGATCGCGCGCGTTGCAGCCGCGCGCCAGCAGGGCATCGCCGCGCAGAGCCGCCGCGCGCTCGATGCCGCGCACGCGCAGCTCGCGCAGCAGGTCGCCGCGAAGGCCGCGATCCAGACGCGGCTCGCCGACGACCTGCGCGAGGCGCGCGCGCTGCAGAATGCCGCGGCCGACACCCGCACGTTCGATCGCCACATCGGCGTTGCGAATGCGTCGGTCAGCGAAGCCGCGCACGTGCACCGCGATCACGAGGCGACGCTCGCCGACCTGCAGCGCGCCGCGCGCAAGGCGAAGGCTGCCGAGGACAAGCTCGACAAGGCTGGCGAGAAGGCATTGCAGGCGCGTGCCGCGCGGGTCGAGCGTGACGCTGACGAAGTGGCGGATGCGCATGCGGTGCGGCGTTTCGCGACGGCGGGCGTCTGGGCGGGCGATGCGCAGGCGCATGCGTCGGGGCAGCCGGAGATGGCCGCCGTATTCGATGCGCAGATGGTGTCGCGGCCGGCGGATGCGGATGCGACGGACGCGGCCGACACCTCCGACTCGACCGCCGCCGACCCGGCATCCGCCGCCGCGGACCGCCGATGCTAGACCACGCCGCGAACTTCAACGACATCGCCGGCACGCTGCGGCCGCTGCTCTACGTGATGCCGCGCCTGCTGCCGGTCATGTTCGTCGTGCCGGTGTTCAACGAGCAGATCGTCACGGGCCTCGTGCGCAACGGAATCGCGGTGGTGATCGCCGCGTTCGTCGCGCCGGTGATCGACCCGGCGCAGGTCGCCGCGCTGCCGTTCCTGATGTGGTGCCTGCTCGTCGCGAAGGAGGCGGTGGTCGGCATGCTGCTCGCGGGCGCGTTCAGCGCGGTGTTGTTCGCGATCCAGGGTGTCGGCTACCTGATCGATTTCCAGACCGGCAGCGGCAGCGCCGCGTTCTTCGATCCGATGGGCGGGCACGAGGGCGGCCCGACCTCGGGCTTCCTCAATTTCGTCGCGATCGCGCTGTTCGTCACCGCGGGCGGCCTGCAGGTGCTGGTGCAACTGTTCGCGCAGTCGTACGCGTGGTGGCCGATCGGCTCGCTCGGCCCCGATTTCTCGTCGATGCTGGAGACCTTCGTCGTGCGGCAGACCGACACGATCTTCGAATGGATGGTGAAGCTCGCCGCGCCCGTCATCATCGTGCTGGTGCTCGTCGAGCTCGGCATCGGTCTCGTCGGGCGCGCGGTGCCGCAGCTGAACATCTTCGTGTTCGCGCAGCCGGTGAAGAGCGCGCTCGCGGTGCTGATGATGGTGCTGTTCCTGCCGGTGGTGTACGCGTCGCTGCATGCGCTGCTGAGCCCCGACAGCGGGCTGATGGCGCTGCTGCGCGCGCTGTTCGCCGCGCACGGCGGCGCGTGACGGCCCGCCGGAACCGGAGCGCCCATGTCCGAGAAGAACCAGCAGCCGACCGCGAAGCGCTTGCGCGAGGCGCGCCAGAAGGGCGACGTGCCGAAGAGCGCGGAGACGATCTCGTCGGCCTTCTTCGTCGGCGTGTGCGTCGCGCTCGCGGTGGGGCTCGGCACGTTGTTCGCGCGGCTGCAGGCGCTGTTCCGGCTCGTGTTCGATGCGGCCGGCGCGGCCGATCCGTCCGCGCGGCTCGCCGTGCTGATCGACGGCGCCGCGCGCGACTGGGCGCTGCTGTCCGCGCAGATCGTCGCGGCCGGGCTGCTGGCCGGCGTGCTCGCGGGCTTCGTGCAGGTGGGCGGCGTGATGGCGTGGAGCCGGCTCGTGCCGCAGCTGTCGCGGCTCAATCCGGCCGAGGGGCTGAAGAACATGTGGTCGATGCGCAACCTCGTGAACCTCGCGAAGATGCTGCTGAAGACCGTGCTGCTCGCCGCGACGCTCGGCTGGCTGATCGTCGAGTCGCTCGACCCGTCGGTGCAGGCCGGCTTCACGCGGCCGATGTCGATTCTCGCGCTGATCGTGAAGCTGCTGATGCTGCTGTTCGGCTGGGCCGCGCTGATCTACATCGTGATGGCGCTGATCGACATCGTTCACCAGCGCCATGAGTTCAACCAGAAGATGAAGATGTCGATCGACGAAGTGCGGCGCGAGCACAAGGAAGACGAGGGCGATCCGCACATCGAGGCAAAGCGCCGGCAGCTCGCGCGTGAAGCGCAGTTCTCGTCGCTGTCCGACCGGATCGGCTTCGCGTCGGTGGTCGTCTATTCGTCGAGCGTCGCGGTTGCGCTCTATTACGGCGGGATCGGGACGCTGCCGTGGGTGCTCGCGCGCGGCGAGGGCGAGGCGGCCGAGCGGATCGTGCGGCTCGCGCGCGACGCGCTGCGCCCGACGCTCGCGAACGCCGGCCTCGCGCACGCACTGTACGAGAGCACGCCCGAAAAGGGCACGATCCAGCAGCAGCATTTCCGCGAGGTCGCGCAGTTGCTGAAGTGGGCGACCGGCGCGGCATGACGAATACGATCCGTCGGGCACGCCGGCATGCACGCGATTCGTCGATGCGCCGATGCGCTGTGATGTGGACCCGTTTCCTGCTCGCCAGGCCGATGGCACGTCGGGCTTGACGCAGTTTTTTTTCCGGATTTGTCCGACATTCACCCATGAATTATTGCTGATTTATTTCTTCGTAATATGGCTCGACCGTCAACCGGGCGGCGGGCTGCGAGATTGCGCCGCCGCTGACGGAACAGGTCAACAGGGGCAGACAAATCAATGTGCGGAATCGACGGCTTTCTGAATAGCGTCGCCTGCGATGAGGAGACAGCGCGCGGCACGCTCGCGCGAATGACGGCGAGCCTCGCGCATCGCGGGCCCGACGGGCAGGGCCTCTGGGTCGACCCGGAGGCTGGTATCGCGCTCGGGCACCGGCGGCTTGCGATTGTCGATCTGTCGGTACACGGCCGGCAGCCGATGGCATCCGCATGCGGCCGCTACGTCATGGTCTTCAACGGCGAAATCTACAACCATCGCGAGTTGCGCGCGGAGCTCGAGCGCGCGGGTCGCGCACCGGCGTGGCGTGGCCACTCCGACAGCGAGGTGCTGATCGCGGCGATCGTCGCGTGGGGCGTCGAGGCGGCGCTGCGGCGCGCGACCGGCATGTTTGCGTTCGCGCTGTGGAATCGCGCGTCGCGGGTGCTGACGCTCGCGCGCGACCGGATCGGCGAGAAGCCGCTTTACTACGGCCGGATCGGCGACGCACTCGTGTTCGCGTCGGAACTGAAGGCGCTGCGCGGGTATCCGGGCTTCGACGGCACGATCGATCGCGACGCGCTGTGCCTGTACCTGCGCCAGTCGAGCGTGCCGGCGCCGCATACGATCTATCGCGGCATCAGCAAGCTGCCGCCGGGCACCTTCGTCCAGTTCGAACATGCGCGCGACACGCCGCGCCTGCGCGCGTACTGGACGCTCGAGCAGGCGATCGAAGCCGGCCGCGAGCAGCCGTTCGAGGGCAGTGCCGACGAGGCCGTCGGGCAACTCGACGCGGTCCTGCGGCAGGCCGTCGCGCGGCAGATGGAAGCCGACGTGCCGCTCGGCGCGTTCCTGTCGGGCGGTATCGATTCGTCGGCGATCGTTGCGCTGATGCAGGCGCAGTCGGCGAACCCGGTCGACACGTTCACGATCGGCTTTCACGAGGCCGGTTACGACGAAGCCGGTTACGCGAAGGCGGTTGCGCGCCATCTCGGCACGCGCCACACCGAGCTCTACGTGACGGCCGACCATGCGCTTGGCGTCGTGCCGAAGCTGCCGACGATCTACGACGAACCGTTCTCCGACGCCTCCCAGATTCCGACCTTCCTCCTGTCGGAGCTGACGCGCCGGCACGTGAAGGTGAGCCTGTCCGGCGACGGCGGGGACGAACTGTTCGGCGGCTATACGCGCTACTTCCTGACGCCGCGCCTGTGGCGCAAGCTGCATCGCGTGCCGGCGGCGGTGCGCGCGCGGATCGCCGCCGCGCTGCATGCGCTGCGCCCCGATCATGCCGATCAGCTCGCGGCGGTTGCGCAGGGCGCATGGGGCGGCGTGGACGCGCGCGACTCGGCGACCCGAATCGGCGACCGGCTGCACAAGCTCGGCCACGTGATGACGGCCGAGAGCCGCATCGGGCTGTACCGGCTGCTGATGTCGTCGGTACATCATCCGGAGCGCATCGCGCTGCGCGGCCAGGAGCCGCCGACGCCGCTCGACACGGTGTCCGCATGGCCCGCGAACCTGAGCTTCGCCGAGCAGGCGATGGCGATCGACACGCTCACGTACCTGCCGACCGACATTCTCGCGAAGGTCGATCGCGCGGCGATGGCGGTCAGCCTCGAGACGCGCATGCCGTTCCTCGACCATCACGTCGTCGAATTCGCGTGGCGTCTGCCTGCGTCGGTGCGGTTGCCGGAGGGGCAGTCGAAGGCGCTGTTGCGCCGGCTGCTGGACCAGTACGTGCCGTCGTCGCTGATCGACCGGCCGAAGCAGGGCTTCTGCGCGCCCGTCGATCACTGGCTGCGCGGCGCATTGCGCGACTGGGCCGAAGCGCTGCTTCAGCCGTCGCGGCTGCGCGACGAGGGCTTCTTCGATGCGGCGGCCGTCGAGCGGCTGTGGCGCCAGCACCAGACGGGCCGGATGAACTGGCAGCATCAGCTGTGGACGGTGCTGATGTTCCAGGCGTGGCTGGAACATCAGCGCGCCGCATGAAGCGGGATGACGCGGCGAGCCGCGTCACGTCATGCTGGTGTTCGGCGCTCGCTCACTGGTCGAGGCACCGCACGCACAGCCGCTTCGCCTGGCTCGCCGACAATCCGCGGCACATCATCACGACCGGTCGCGCATGGCACGACGGCGCGTCGGCGGAGGCGCCGGGCGACGCGAGCCTGCGCGCGCGTTCGGGCGGTGTGGTCGCGGCCGCGTCCATGCGCCGTTGCCGCGCGGGTGGCGGCATGTCGCGCACCACCGGAATCGGTTCGACACCGCCTTCGCGTGCGTTGCGCTGCGCGCTCGCGACGACGCGGCTCACATAGCCGCTCGAGAACCCGGTCGTGAAGTTGCCGCTGTAATAGCACGACAGCGCCGCGCGTAGCGCGGCCTGCGCGGGGCGGCCGGTGTTCGACGAGCGCGTGAAGCATTCGGTCAGGATCGCGCCGCCTGCCCGCAGGTTGCGGCACGGTTCGAACATCGTCGTGTCGTCGAGGCCGTATTTGGCGAAGTTTCGTTCGTTAACCTGAGCGAGGCCGACGCTGTAGCTGAAGCCGCGCGCGGCCAGCTCGCCTGCGGTCGCGCGCGCCTCGTCGAGCGACGCGGGCTGGCGCGTCAGGTGGCCGCCGACCACGCCGATCGCATACGGATTGAAGCCGGATTCGGTGCGCACCAGCGCGGCGAGCGTGTCGGGATCGACGTTCGGTGCGCAGGCGCGCGCGAGCTGCGCGAAGCCTGCGGCGCTGCCCGCCGCCTGCGCGCCGCGCGGCTGCATGCCCGCGCCTGCGAGCGCCAGCGCGAGCAGCGCGCACAGGATCGCGGCGACGCCGCGCGGGCCGCGCGCGCTCATCCTGCCCCCGCCACGCGATACGACAGCACGAGCCCGTGCACGAGCAGCGACCAGCCGTCGAGCGCGACGAACAGCAGCAGCTTGAACGGCACCGAGATCGTCGTCGGCGAGATCATCTGCATGCCTAATGCAAGCAGGATGTTCGCAACCAGCAGGTCGACGACGATGAACACGATGTAGATCACGAAACCGATCTGGAATGCCTTCGTCAGCTCGGCGAGCGTGAAGCTCGGCACCAGCACGAGCAGGTCGTCGTCCTTGATGCCGTCCGCGCGGTTCTTCGGCCAGACCGACGTCGCGGTGCGCACGAAGAATTCGCGGTCGCGCTGCCGCGTATGCGACACCAGGAAATCCTTGACGGGGGGCAGCGCGGCATCGGCGAGCGCGCCGATGTCGGCGGTCGACAATTGTCCCGATGCGTCGAAGTGGCGTGCCTGCAGCGCGTCGCGGATCGACATGCCGACCGGCGCCATGATGAACAGCGACAGGATCAGCGCGATGCCGTTGAGCACGAGGTTCGGCGGCACCTGCTGGATCCCGAGCGCGGAGCGCAGCAGGCCCAGCACGACCACGAGCTTCGTGTAGCTCGTCACCATCAGCGCCGCGAACGGCGCGATGCCGAGCGCGGCGATCACCGCGATCAGCGCGACCGGATTCGGCAGGCTGCCCATCGTTCAGCGCTCGCGCGGCGCGGGCTGCGTCAGCGTGACGACGCGCACGCCGAGCTTCTGGCCGACCGCGATCAGATGGCCGGTGCCGATCAGCATCCCGTTCGCGACGAGATGGATCACGCTCTGGTTGATGCCTTGCTGCAGTTCGATCACCGCGCCGGGCTGCAGCGCGCCGAGTTCGCCGAGCGGGATCGACGTGGGCGGCAATTCGAAACGCAGGTCGACCGCGAGGCCGTCGAGCGAGCGCGGCGCATCGTCGGGCGACGCATCCTGCGCAGTCGCGGGCGGGGTGTCGGTGCGGGTCGGTTCCAAAGGCATCTCCCTGATTCGTTCGACGGTCAGCCGGTTGCCCGACGGCCGTCCGGTGATCTCCCACGCCGGCGCGGCCGGCACCCGCGCGACGCACAGCAGGTTCTGCTCGTGCGCGCGCCAGCGCTCGATCGCGATGATGTCGCCACTGACGACATCCGCCAGCTCGGCCATCGTCAGCTCGGTCCGGCCGATCTCGAATACCAGCGGCACCGGCAGGCTTGCATACGCGGCGCGCGTGTCCGGCCGCGTGGCCGCCGGCGCCGCGAAGAACACCGCGAGCGCGTCCGGTGCATCGAACAGCAGCGCGCCGTGGCAGCGCCATGCGCAGTCGGCGCGACGCAGTTCGAAGCGCAGCGCGGCCGGCGCGCTGCGCCACGCGGGCACGCTCGTCGGCGGCGGCAGCAGTTCCACGCGCTGCCGTGTCGCGGCCTGCAGCACGGCCGAAAGCGGTGCGACGAGGTCGGCGAGCAGCGCCGCGCGGATCACGGCCGGTACGGCCGGGTCGGCCGCGTCGTCGAGCCATGCGCTTTCCGCGACCGGATCGATCCATAGCGTGCCGGCGGCCGGGCCGATGACGAAGCGGTATGCGTGCGCGTCGGCGGCCGGTTCGGCGTCGACGCGCCAGCGCACCTCGTACGCGTGTTCGCCGAGCGTGACCGGGACCGCGCCCGTGGCACCGTACGCATGCGACAGCCCGCGCGCGGCGGCGGCGGACAGGCGCGACAGCCAGGGCGACGCGTCGAGCGCGACCACGGCCGGCGAGGGCGGGATGGCGGGCGCCGCGGCGGGCGAGGCCCGGTTCGCGGCGTCGCCGGCGTCGGCATTCGTCAGGGACAGCGCAGGCACGGCGGGATCGGGGCGGATTCGGCGTTGGTTCGACGGGTTGTTGTGGCCGGCGGCGCGGGGGGCGCGCGGCTGCTGCGTCGATTGTAGGGACGGCGCCGGCCGCGTGCCGCGCCGGAATCCGTAGTCGCGCGCGTGTGCCGGCCGCGCGGGCGGCGGCGAGCTACGAAGCCTGGTGCGCGGCGGCGTGGCCGCGTGCGGCGCGTCGCACGCACAAAGGCGGCCGCCGCCCGGAGGCGGCGGTCGTGGCGCGGCGGGCACGCGTGCCGGGCCGCGAGGCGTCGCACGTCGGACGTGCGGCGCGGTGGGGAGCCTTGCCGGCGCGCCGCGCAGCGGCGGCGCGCGGGTGAGCCGTCACGCGTAGTCGGCAGCCAGCGCCTGCTGCGGCGCGGCGCGCAGTATCGGCGCCGCGTCATGGCGCTCGACGTGCGTCATGGCCGCGCCGAACAGCACCAGCCGATAGCCGACCGCATAGATCGGGATGATCCGCAGGTTCTTGTCGTGATCGAGCTGCAGCTTCGAACGGATGCGCGAGATGTGGGTGTCGAGCGTGCGCGACGACACGCCGAGCTCGCGGCCCCAGACCGCTTCCTGGATCGCTTGCCGCGGCACGATCTTGTTCATGTTGTCGAGCAGGAATTCGACGACGTCGAATTCACGCGGCGTGACGTCGACGACTTTGTTGTCGATTTCGATCGTGCGGCGCACGAAGTTGATTTTTATGTTGTCGATGTACAGGTATTTGCAATCCATGTTGGCCCTCGCATGTCCGTAAAGGAGTGTTTGCGGGTCATGTACCGCAACTTCCGGGCCAGGGATGGGCTGTCAGGCGACGACGGGCGGCGGGGGCGGGGCTGGAGGTACGCCGGCCTTGAATCTAAAAGAATTTTTAACGCAGGACGCGCGGCGGGCTTCGAAAGGGTCGGAGCAACAGTGAAGGATTGTTACGTAGCATCCGGCGGGAACGTTACGGGCGTTACGGGCGGTGTTACGTGGGGGCGGGCAATTTCCGCCGACCAGGCAGCGCGCCGACCGGACGGCGAACCCTGCATCGAACGCTCCCTTGCCTGGACGGATTGCAGAGCGGAATCAATGGGTTGGGGCGGATTTTTGCCGATTTCGGACCGTACGCCAGGGCCTGCCCCAAGCGGAAAGAAAGAAAACCGGTCGCGCGACACGCCCGCCGCGCGACCGGCGTTTCACCTGCCGGTCAAGCCTTCGCGGTGTCGCCCGAATCGAACGGCAATACGTAATGGCGCTTGCCGGTCGCCGCGAAGATCGCGTTGGCGACCGCCGGGCCCACCGGCGCGACACCCGGCTCGCCGACGCCGGTCGGTGCCTCGGCCGACGGCACGATATGCACCTCGACCTTCGGCATCTCCGCCATCCGCAGCACGTGATAGCCGTCGAAGTTGCGCTGCTCGACCTGGCCGTCCTTCAGCGTGATCGCACTGTGCAACGCCGCACCGAGCCCGAAGCCGATGCCGCCTTCCATCTGCGCGGCGACGATGTCGGGGTTGATCGCGATCCCGCAGTCGACCGCGCACACCACGCGTTCGACCTTCACCTTGCCGTCGGCGTCGACCGACACTTCCGCGACCTGCGCGACATAGCTCTTGAATGCCTCGGCCACCGCGATCCCGCGCCCGCGTCCCTTCGGCAGCGGCTTCGCCGGATCCCAGCCGGCCTTCTGCGCGGCCAGCTCGAGCACCGCGCGCATCCGCGGCTCCTTCGCGAGCAGGTCGCGGCGGAACAGATACGGATCCTTGCCGGCCGCGTGCGCGGCTTCGTCGATGAACGCCTCGACCGCGTACGCGGTGTGCGAGCTGCCGACCACGCGCCACCAGAGAACGGGCAGGCCGACCTTGGTGGTCGTGAGTTCGACCGACACGTTCGGCACCGCGTACGGCAGGTTCGCCGCGCCCTCGACCGATGTCGCGTCGATCCCGTTCTTGACCATGAACGCCTCGAACGGCGTGCCGGCGAGAATCGACTGGCCGACGATCCGGTGGCGCCAGCCGACCAGCTTGCCGTCCGCGGTCAAGCCCGCGTCGAGCTTGTGGAAGTACATCGGGCGATAGAAGCCGCCCTGGATGTCGTCCTCGCGCGTCCACTGCAGCTTGACCGGCTGGCCGTCCGCGCCCAGCGCCTTCGCGATCGACACGGCCTCGACCACGTAGTCCGACCACGCGTTCGCGCGGCGGCCGAAGCTGCCGCCCGCGTACAGCGTGTGGATCTGCACCTGTTCGGGCTTCAGGCCCGCGACCCTGGCGGCGTTGCCCTGGTCGACCGTCTGGAACTGGTCGCCCGCCCAGATCTCGCAGCTGTTCGCGGTCAGCTTGACGACCGCGTCGAGCGGCTCCATCGGAGCGTGCGCGAGATACGGGAATTCGTACGTCGCGCTGACCTTGCGCGCGGCACCCGCGATCGCCGCGTCGGCATCGCCGTCCTTGCGCGCGGACGCGCCGGGTTTCGCGGCGAGCTGCCGGTACTCGCGCATGATCTCGGCCGAGCCGCGCTTTTCGGCGTTCGTTTCGTCCCAGTCGACCTTCAGCGCGTCGCGGCCCTGTTTCGCGGCCCAGAAGCCGGTCGCGACGACCGCGACGCCGCCTGGCACCTGCACGACCGACACCACGCCCGGCACGGCCTTCGCGGCCGTCGCGTCGAACGACTTGACCGTCGCGCCGAAGCGCGGCGGGCGCTGCAGCAGCGCGACGCGCATGCCGGGGAAGGTCGTGTCGAGCGTGAAATGCGCGGTGCCGTTCGACTTGGCCGACCCGTCGACGCGCGGAATGCGATGGCCGATCAGCTTGAAGTCGGCCGGCTGCTTCAGCGTGACCTTGTCGGGCACCGGCAGCTTCGACGCGTCGGCCACCAGCGTGCCGTAGGCGGCCGTCTTGCCGCTCTTCTCGTGCGTGACCACGCCGTTGGCGGTGGTCAGCTCGCCGGCCGGCACCTTCCAGCGCGCCGCCGCGGCCGACACGAGCATCGCGCGGGCCTTGCCGCCCGCTTCGCGCAGTTGCTGCCACGAGTTCGACATGGCCGAGCTGCCGCCCGTGCCCTGCATCGTGCCGAAGGCGAGGTTCGCATAGCGTTTCGCATCGGCCGGCGCGCTTTCGACGCGTACGCTCGACCAGTCGGCGTCGAGCTCCTCGGCGACGATCGTCGCGATGCCCGTGTAGGCACCCTGGCCCATTTCCACGTGTTTCGCGACGACGGTGACCACGCCGTCGGGCGTGATGCGCAGGAATGCGTTCGGCGCGAAATCGGCGGCGGGTGCCGTCGCGGCGAGCGCGCGGCGGCCGAGGCCGGCCCATTCGAAGCCGATCGTCAGGCTGACGGCGGCCGCGGCGCCCGCGGCTTTCAGAAACGTGCGGCGCGACGGTCGCACCGAACCGCGATTCTCGAGTTCGATCGTCATGGTCAGGCTCCCAGTGTCGCTGCCGCGTCGTGGATCGCGGCCCGGATGCGGGCGTAGGTCGCACAGCGGCAGATGTTGCCGTTCATTGCCGCGTCGATGTCTGCGTCGGTCGGCTTCGGATTCTGTTCGAGCAAGGCGGTGGCCGACATGATCTGGCCGGACTGGCAATAGCCGCACTGCGGCACCTGCAGCTTCACCCAGGCGGCCTGCACGGCCTGCGCGGGCTTGCTCTGCAGGCCTTCGATCGTCGTGACGTGCTTGCCCGCGATGCCGGCGAGCGGCAGCACGCACGAGCGCACCGGCTGGCCTTCGAGATGGACGGTGCACGCGCCGCACTGCGCCATGCCGCAGCCGAACTTCGTGCCGGTCAGCCCCGCGTGCTCGCGGATCGCCCAGAGGACGGGCATCGACGGATCGGCGTCGAGCGTAACGTTCTTGCCGTTGAGGACGAACGAGGTAGGCATGTTTGTATGTCTCCATGGGGAAAACCCGGCATGCGCCCGGTTAGCGGGCAGTGTGCGCGAGCGCGCGATTTTTGCGTCTACCCAATCCTGCAAATTTATTGAACAATCCTGCAAATCCCCGGCGCGACGGCAAGCGATTCGCTATGCTCGCGCGGTTCAGGGAAACGAAGCGAGGAACCCGTCATGGACATGACCGAAATCGCGGCGTCGCGCGAATCCGGGCGGCGCGAACTGGCATCGCTGATTGCCCGCTTCGCGCCGACGGACGGCTCCCACTCGACGGCCGTGCCCGCGCTGATGCTGCATCGGCATGGGCATCCGGTCGATCTCGGCTGCGGCGTGTCGCGCGCCGCGCTCGTGATCGCCGCGCAGGGCGCGAAGCGTGTGATCGTGGGCGGCCAGGCTTACGAATACGACACACGGAACTGCCTGATCGCGTCGATCGACTTGCCGATTCTCTCGCGCGTCACGCAGGCGTCGCCGGACGCGCCTTACCTGTGCCTGTCGCTCACGCTCGATCCGCAACGCATCGTCGAGCTCGCGGCCGAGATGCGGCTGCCGGAGCCGGATGCCGGCCCCGAAGGCGAGGGCATCGCACTTGCCGAGCTGACGCCGCCGCTGCTCGATGCCGCGCTGCGGCTGTTGCGGCTGCTCGAAACGCCGGCCGACATTCCGGTGGTCGCGCCGCTGATCGAAAAGGAGCTGCTGTACCGGCTGATGACGAGCGGGCAGGGCACGCGGCTGCGGCACATGGCCGTTGCCGGCAGCCAGACGCACCGGATCGCACGCGCGATCGAATGGATCCGCGATCACTACGCGGAGCCGATGCGCGTCGACACGCTCGCGCAGGCGGTCAACATGAGCGTGTCGTCGCTACATCACCACTTCAAGCACGTGACCACGCTGAGCCCGCTGCAGTATCAGAAGCAGCTGCGGCTGCACGAAGCGCGGCGGCTATTGCTGCGGCAGGGCGGCGACGTCGGGTCCGTGGCCGCGACCGTCGGCTATGAAAGCGCGTCGCAGTTCAGCCGCGAATACAGCCGGCTGTTCGGCGCGCCGCCGATGCGCGACGTCGTGCATCTGCGCAAGAAGGAATTGCTCGGCACATAGCGGCCGCGCGGTTCATTTCGATTGCATCGCGCCTGGCTTCGTCGCGCGATGCGCGGTCTGCCGAATCGGGGCGACATACAATCGGCGTGCCAGGGTTGCTGCGTGAGGATGCGAGGGAGCGGCGGACAGCGCTGCCGCGCCGCGCGCGAACTTCTGTTTCACGCATGCATCCCTGGATTGCGCGAACCAGGGCGACACTTGCCGGCAGCACACGAATCGACCGATCGAAACGCGCAAAAAAGTCGCGCCGGCACGAATTTTCTGCATGAATCGTGCTTTGCACAAACATGTTTCAGCAATGAGATTCGCGCCGATATCGCATCGGAAATGTTTCTCGCGCGCATCGTGCGTTGTCATCCAGCGATTGGAGCACGACGGTTATCGACATTGAATGTCGCCAAATTGAATGACGACAGTAAAAATGAATAAAGGGTGTTGAAGGGTTCGTGCGGCACATGCTGTCATTTTTTCCGATATGCCGGTGGCGTGAAGGGCATGTCGGCCTGCATCGCAATTGCCGTTTTTTTTGCCGCACGTTCGCATTGTCGGTCGAGACCTGATCCCGTCGGTATTTTCACGGATGAATCAATCGCGTTTCGCGGCGGCTGGTGTGCACATCCGGAAGCTTGCCGAAATCGGCCGTGCAGGCTCCGCTGCACCGGGCACCGCGTATTTCGATTCGTCGTTTTTCGGGCCTGCGAACGCCGTCGAACGGGCTGCAGCAGGCGGTTTGGCAGGGCCGATGTGCAGATCGGCCGCAATGTGCGACCGCGCAGTTCTCAAGTATGCAACACCCGTTCGCCACCCCCTTGCGGGAGGCCCCGCGGGCCGTATTCGTCCGCCTTTTCCGGCATTGCTTCGCGGCATTCAATGATCGGCGCAAGCTGCCCACGGTCGTCGCGATACATTCCTGAAACGAAAAAAGCGATTCCTGGCGATATGGCCGCGCGTCGCGGACGGTACGCGTCATGCAACCGTCGGTGGAATCACGCATGGCATGCCGCTTGCAACATTGGACGCACCGGCGAGCGGTCGACCTGATGCGACAAAGATGGGGGGCGACGTGTTCGTCAATAAGCAGTCGGGGAAACAGCGATGAAGACCAGAAGCAGTCATTCTTTCCGCGCATTCCTTGCGCATCCGTGGGGTAGTCGGACAGCTCGGAGTACGGCTCGCGATGCAGTGCCAGCCTCGCGGGTTCGTTGCCGGTTTCCCGGCATCCGCGTGTTGCACGTGCTGGAACGCCTGTCGTTCCGCATGACAACCGGCCGACAGCGGTGCTCCCCTTCTTTCGGCGCGTCCGGGTGGACCGGGCTGTTCGTGCCGGACAGCTTGACCCCGATTCGACTTCGACCGTGCAGGGCCGTATCGAGTGCGCCGGGAAAATGCCGGCGCTCGGCGGACTAGCTCGAATACCCATTGGCCGGATTGCCCGGAAGATCGTTGATCGGTAGCTCAGGGAGAAGCGATGCCGACTGACCGTAATGCAGGCCCGTTATCGCCACGATGACGTGCATGTTTTCGCTGGCGCTGCATTTTCGGTAGTTAATCATTTTCACGCATTTTCGATCGCTGAAGCGAATGCCATGTGCTGGTATGTCGCGGGTGCGAATTTCGAAAAAACCAGTCCCGAATGTCGAGTTCCTGTATTCGGGTGCGTGAGGCAATTTGTTTTCTGATTTTTGAAAATCGATATTCGATATCGAAAATTTTCATAAAAATTCGGAAAACTAAAAAATACGAACCTGAAGTTGGAATGTCCAGCGATTACGTGGTCTCGGATTCGAGATGAATCGTTTTTTTTGTGATTGGATAGTGATCCTTATTTTTAGGGATTGCTCGAGGCAGGGAAGTTGAAGGCGTGCAGCTTTCCTCGCTTGTTCCGTCCACGCCGTTATGGAGTCGACCATGAAGAAGCTTCTGATTGCAGTAGCAGTTATGGCGGTTTCGGGTGCAGCGTTCGCAGCGAGCGGCACGGTTTCGACCAGCAATTCGTCGAGCGGTGGCCAGACGATGGCCGGTGTTGTCGGGTTCGGTTCGTTCACTGCCATGGATTCCGGCGCGGCGCTCGGCGCTGCCGGTGCAACGGCCGGTGGCGGCGCGAGCAGCTCGATCTCGTACACGAACCACACCAACACATCGACGGTGAGCGGCTTCGGCTTCGGCGGCGCACAAGCGGGCGGTTCCAGCGGCGCGAATGCCGGATCGACCGGCTGGACGATGTATCACTACTAAGCCGCGGCGCATAGCGTTCGTCATGGATAGGTGACAGGGATGCCGGGTTTCGTCCCGCGAGGGCGGACCCGGCGACCTGGCCACCGAATTTCCTCACAGCAAGGAATTGCTATGAAAGCCAACGTCATTTTAGCGACAGCGCTCACCGCCCTATCGTCAGTCGTGCTGGCGGCAGGTCCGACGACATTCAACCAGACGCAATCCGTCGCGGCAGGCGTCTCCGGTTCGGTGTTGGTCGGTACCGGCAGCTACACGAGCAACTCGACTTCGGTCGCGGGCGCGAACGCCGGAAGCACCGTGACACCCGCCGGATCCACCGGCACGGCATCCGCCTATCACGACTCGACTTCGACGGCCAGCGGCTGGGGCACGAACGGAGGCGCGTTCGCGGCAGGCGGCGGTATCGGCGCCGCAGGCTCGTTCGGTGGAACCGGCAACACGAGCGAGAACGCCAATGCGCTGTCGGGAGGGGTGACCGCCACGATCGTACTCGGCGCGAACCACTACACGGCAACCGGCGCGAACGACAACGGCATTGCCAACGCGGGGGCCGCTGGCATGGCGGGCAGTGGGTGGTCGGGAACGGTCGCGGGCTCGAACCACTACAACTCGTCGACGGTATGGGGCACGGGTCCGGCCGGATCGCCGTTCGCATCGGGCGGCAGTCAGGGCAGCTCCGGCGCGACCGCCGGCAGTCCCTGATTCGCGTGTGGGGGGGCCAGCTTCCCAACGACGCTGGTCTCTCTTTCCTCGCCTTGTTGTCACCGTAAGGAGTTGGCATGAAGCAGAAACTGATTGCCGCCGCTCTGATGCTCGCGTCTCTGACGGCGTATGGCGCTGACCGTGCTGCCGACGACGTGCAATCGAATGTGCAAACGTCAAGCAATCCTGACCAGACGACCAAACCGTCACAACAACACACGCTTTCGTCGGGCAGCGCCATCGGTGCATCGGCGGCCCCGCAATGGCCGGGCATGTCGGGCGGTTCATGGTCCCAGCTGGGCAGCGGCTGGAAGCAGTTCGGGGAAGCAGGCAAAGCTGAAGGAATTCAGGGGAATTAATACGGTTGCCTGGGTGGGAGGTCAAACCACGTCCGGAGATTGAAATGAACAGCAACAAGATCAGGGTGGCATGTGCGGCAATGTTCGCGATGGCCACGATCGGTGCCCAAGCGCAGACCGCCGACTCGACTTCAAGCGCGCAGTCCTCGACGTCGTCGACGGCAGTCAGCCTTGGCGGCGGCGCGAGCATGAACACGAACAACACGACCGGCGGCAATGCCACGAGCAGCAGCGGCGTTCGGAGCAGCGGCAATTCGAGCGTGCAGGTGAACTTGAACTTGCCGTCTTCCACGAGTGGCGGCTCGAACGTGACGCCGCAGAGCACGAGCTCGCTCGCGGCCGGCTCGCCCGGCACCAGCCCGTACAACACCCAGGCGGCGGAAAACGTCAACTACTCGGGCACCCAGACGATCAAGACGAACCCGGCGATCCAGGCGCCAGGTCTCACGACCACGCTGTCCGATACCTGCATGGGCTCGGTGAGCGTCGGCGTGTCGTTTCCGGGCTTCGGCGCGACGGGCGGCACGACCCTGGTCGACCAGGCATGCGTGCGTCGTCTCGACGCGCGTGAATTCCGCGCGATGGGGCTGACCGACGTCGCGCTCGCGCTGCTTTGCCAGAGCGACGCGAACCGGCGCGCGGTGGAAGCGACCGGGCACCTGTGCCCGGGCACGACCGCGCCGCTTGCGCGCTCGAACGTGGCGCCCTCCGCCGAAGCGACCGTGGCCGACGACGTGAAGTATCGCGATCCGCTCGTGCGCAACCGCATGGGCCTGCCGCCGCTCGATGCCGCCGCGCCCGTGCAGACGCGCCCGGTGGCGACGACCGCGGTCCAGGCGGCACCGATCCCGGCGCCGGTGCCCGCGCCGTCGATCGCCGCGCCGGCGGCCAGCGCGGTGCCTGCTGCAGCACAGGCGGCCGCCGTGAAGGCGACGCAAGCGGCTGCCCTCGTGCCTGCCGCCGTTGCCGCACCGGTTGCCGCGGCAGCACCGGCAGTGAGCGCCGCGCCTGCGGCTGCACCGGCCGCGGTGAGCGCGGTGCCGGCTGCGGCCATCGTTGCGGCGCCGGCGGTCGACACGAAGACGAAGGAACCCGTGCCGGTGGTTGCCGACAAGGCTCCGGAACTCACGCCGGCTTCTACCGGCACCACGGCGCAAGCCGCGGCGGCGCCTGCGGTCGACACGAAGACGAAGGAACCCGTGCCGGTGGTTGCCGGCAAGGCCTCGGCACCCGCGCCGGCTGCAACCGACACCACGGCGCAAGCCACGGCGGCGCCTGCGGTCGATACGAAGGCGCCGGAACAACCCGCGCGGGCGGTCGCCGACAAGGCACCGGAACCTACACCGGCTGCGACCGATACCGCCGCGCAAGCCGCGGCAGCGCCGGCCGCCGTCACGGAGACGCCGGATATCGCGCAATCCGGACCGGCCGCGACCGACGCCGCACCGCGGACCCAGGACGCTGCAATGTCCGCGCCCGCGATCGATGCGAAGGCTGCCGAACCGGCCACGCAGGCGGCAGCCGAAGCACCTGCGCCGGAAGCCGCGCAGCCCGCCGCAGCGGCTGCGGTTGCCGACACGCCGGCCGCCGACGCGAAGGCGACGGAAGCCGTCGAATCCGCTGCCGCGCCCGCACCGTCCGCCGACATGCCGGCCGCATCCGATCCGGCGCCGGCCACGGTTGACCAGCAGGCCGCCCCGGCCGCGCCGATGATGCCGGCGCCGACCGTCATCTCGACGAGCACGTCGTCGTAATCATGCGGACAGGGCGCCCGTGCGACCGGCATGCCGATCGCACGGGCGCCGCCGGGATCCGCGGCGCGACGCAGGTCGCAAGTTTGACGGGTGTTGGTCCCTCCCCGAGGTCAACACCTCTTTTTGCCTGACGAGGGTACAAGGAGGCCTCAATCATGAGGATCTTTTTGGTCGCGCTGCTGCTGGTCGGCACACAAGCCGCCGCGCAGTCGGTTTTTCAGAACCCTGCGGTCTTTGTCATCCTGAGCGAGCAGACCCTCGCGAATGCCGCGAGCGTCCAGCAGGCGCTGACGACGCTCGGCCGCGCGGACAACACGGCATGCGTGCCGATGATGATGGTCGGCGATCCGCAGATGATCTACATGATGCCGGCGGAAGGACACGCACCGTCGTGGCAATCGCCGGTGTACGGTCGTGGCGCGCCGTTCGAAGCGCAGACCGGGCCGACGCCGACCGGCAAGACGATCGGCGCGATGCAGCACGCGGAGGACATGCAGACGCAGCCGTGGAGCGACAGCAGCGCGATCACGCAGAAGATCGCCGGCGAGTCGAGCTTGTCCGCGTCGGCGCGAGTCAGCGACTGGCAGCGCAAGGGGCTGAACACGATCGAGACGGCGCCTGCGACGGAAGTGACGGTGAACGGCAAGACCTACCGTGCCTATCGCGACGATCTCAACCAGGCCGCGCGGCCCGTCGTCGAACCGCAGATCTACCTGCAGCGTGTCGTGTTCTGCCGATGACGAAACTTTCCCGAGCGGACATGCCGGCAGCGTCGCGCGTGGGCAGGCAGGCCTGCCGCGCACCGTTTCGCGCCGTCCATTCCGCCAGACAACCCCATGCGGCGAGGCCATCGTGAACCAATGCTGCCCAATCAGACTGTCAGGCCCGCAGGAGGATGAACGGGCCCCGTGCACGCCACAGTTCGTCGCGGTCCCGCGTCTCCATAGCGTGCCATCACGCCCGCTCGTGTATCTGTCGCAGCGTCCCGATGCGGGGCTCGTCGACTGTCTCGCGTCGCGCGGCTGGGACATGTGGCGCGCGAAATCCGTTGCGGACGCACTCAATCTCGTGAAGGCGAACCGCCTGCATGCGGGCATCGTCGATTTCGACGACTTCGCGTCGCCCGACGTCGCGTCATTCGAGGCGCTGCTGCGCGATCCGCGGATCGGCTGGGTCGCGCTCGCCGACGACGAGCGACTGCGCGATGCCACCATCGCGCGCCTGATCCGCCAGTGCTGCTTCGGCTACGTGCGCAATGCGACGGCCTATACGACGATCGGTTATCTCGTCGGCCATGCGTACGGGATGCTGAAACTGGAGGAAGGCGATCCGGCCGCCGATGCCGCGCCGCCCGGCGGTACGATGATCGGCGCGTGCGACGCGATGCGCCGTCTGTTCGCGACGATCCGCAAGGTCGCGAACACCGAGGCCACCGTGTTCATCGCCGGCGAATCCGGCACCGGCAAGGAGTTGACGGCGTCGGCGATCCACCAGCATTCGTCGCGCGCCGACGCGCCGTTCGTCGCCGTGAATTGCGCGGCGATTCCGGCGACGCTGCTACAGGCCGAGCTGTTCGGCCATGAACGCGGCGCGTTCACCGGCGCGCATCAGCGCAAGATCGGCCGCATCGAGTCCGCGCATGGCGGCACGCTGTTCCTCGATGAAATCGGCGACATGCCGTTCGAGAGCCAGGCGAGCCTGCTGCGGTTCCTGCAGGAGGGCAAGATCGAGCGGCTCGGCGGGTATGCGTCGATTCCGGTGGATGTGCGGATTGTGTCCGCGACCCACGTCGATCTCGAGGCCGCGATGCGCGCGGGCCGGTTCCGTGCGGACCTGTACTACCGGCTGTGCGTGTTGCGTATCGACGAGCCGCCGCTGCGCGCGCGTGGCCGCGACATCATGCTGCTTGCCGACCACATATTGCGGCGCTATCGCGGCGACAGCGCGCACCGGATTCGCGGCTTCATGCCGTGCGCGATCGAGGCGATCCACGACTATGCATGGCCCGGCAACGTGCGCGAACTGATCAACCGGATCCGCTTCGCGGTCGTGATGACGAATGGCCCGCTGATCTCGGCCGTCGATCTCGAACTGAGCCAGTACACGTCGCACCGGCCGCCGACGCTCGTGGAATCGCGCCGCCAGGCCGAGCGGCGCACGATCGAGGAAACGCTGTTGCGGCATCGGCGCCAGCATGCCGACGTCGCGGCGGAACTCGGCGTCTCGCGCGCGACGCTGTACCGCCTGATGACCGCGCACGGCCTGCACGGCTGACGCCGGTTGCGCCCGCGCGGCATGCGGCCCGGGCTCGCGCGGGCGCCGGTCCGTGGCGTCAGGCCGGCCGTTCGAAGCCCGATTCGACCCAGCGCGCGGCACTGGCCTTGTTGAGCTTGAACCCGGCGGAAACCTTCGCGTCGGCCAGCAGCTCGCCGTACGGGTCGAACGCCTTCAGTTGCGCATACGGCTCGAACTCGTCCGGCACGATGTCGAGCGTGACCGACACATCCTGTCCGGCGTCGTCCTGCACAGTCACTTCCTTGTGCAGCATCGCACGGCGTTGCTGCTCGTGTCGCATCAGCACCTCGGTCGCGGTCTTCACCAGCGTGCGGAACGCATTCGCGTCCATCGGCTTCGGATTCTTCTTGTCGCGACCCATCGTCCACGGGCCGACGAGCGCGGGCTCGGCTTCGCCGTCCTTGATCATCTCGACGGCCCAGCCGTCGTCGTCCTCGTTCTTGATGATGCGGGCCGTCCAGCCGTTGTCGCGCCAGAGGCCGTCTTCGTGGATGGTGGTGTCGTCGGGTTGCAGATCGGATTCGGTCATGGGGGAAGCGGGGAGTACGGGTAGCCGGCGAACGGGCGGGCGCGCGGCCGGCAATGGCGCGCTGCCCCTGGCCGGTCGCCCGGAGTGGCATGCAAAGGCCGCAATTTTACCCCGCGGGCCGTCCGTGCGGCCCGCGCGACCCGCAACGTCGGCCGTCCGGCCGACCGCGGGCTGCCGCCGAACGATCCGACCGGCGCCGATATCAAACTCGTATCACGCCTGCACGGATCAATTCAGACGGCGCCCCATATCCCGACCGCGCGTTGCTGCCTAGAATGATGTTCGGGATAAAAATATCCTGAACGTCGATTCAATGCCGATCCGGCCGCGCACGCATTCCGCGTCGTGCGGCCCGGCGAACCTTCTGGAACTGCGCATGGGGAAATTCAGAATTCGCACTGTTTTCGCGTACGACTCGCCGCTGACGCTCGCTGGCATGGAGCACATTGCCGGCGACGCGTGCGCAATCGATCTCGTCGGCGTCTCCCGGACCCCGGGCGATCTGATCGAGGTGCTCGGCCGCCTCGACTGCGACATCGTGCTGGTCGACTATCCGATTCGCGGCGACGTGCAGATGGACGGTCTCGCACTGTTCGACTGGCTGCACAGCACGCGCCCGAACGTCGGAGTCGTCGCGCTCGTCGGGAACGAGAATCCGGTGATCTTCCGCTCGATTCTCGCGAAAGGCGGCACGAGCCTCGTCAGCAAGTTCGACGAAGTCGGTCACATCGTCACCGCGATCCATTCGAGCTACAGCGGCGGGCGCTATCAGTCGCCGCTCGTCCGGCGCGCGCTCGATGCGGTCGCCGAGCACGACCAGGCGCCGGTGAAACTGTCGACGCGCGAGATCGAGGTGATGCGCCTTTATCTGGCCGGCCTGCCGATCAAGACGATCGCGCAGCGGTTGAACAAGGGCAAGCAGACTGTCAGCGCGCAGAAGATCAGCGCGATGAAGAAACTCGGCGTGACCAACGACATCGAACTGGTCCAGCGGGCGGCCGGGATCGGGTTCGGCGGTGTCAAGGCCATGAGCCGGCCGGGCGGAGCGGGGTAAGCGTGGACGAAGCGCGCAAGAAGTGCGAGAGGGGCCTCGGTCGTGCAGGGGCCGGCCGTGCATTGCCGGCCGGTCAGGCGAAATCCGTCGGAATCCGGCGGGATGCCGACGGATGGAGCGACGTCAGGCCGGCAACGCGAATCGCGTGACGGCGTCGCGCAGCGCTTCGGCCTGGTCGCGCAGCGAATGCGCGGCGGCCGCGGCTTGCTCGACGAGTGCCGCGTTCTGCTGCGTGACCTGATCCATCTCGCCCACCGCGCGGTTGACCTGCTCGATCCCCGCGCTCTGCTCGCGCGACGCATGGCTGATCTCGTCGAGGATCTCGTTCACGCGCCGCACCGACTGCACGATCTCGGCCATCGTCTCGCCCGCGTGCGTGACGAGCGACGCGCCGTGCTCGACGGTTTCGTTCGACGACACGATCAGTGACTTGATCTCCTTCGCGGCCGTCGCCGAGCGTTGCGCGAGCGAGCGCACCTCGGCCGCGACCACCGCGAAGCCGCGGCCCTGTTCGCCCGCGCGCGCCGCTTCGACGGCCGCGTTCAGCGCGAGGATGTTGGTCTGGAACGCGATCCCGTCGATCACGCCGATGATGTCGCCGATCTTGTGCGAGCGGTCGGTGATCTCGTTCATCGTGCGCACCACATCGTCGACCACCTCGCTGCCGCGCGTCGCGACCTGCGCGGCCTGGCCCGCGAGCGTCGCGGCCTGGGCGGCGCTGTCCGCGTTCTGCTTCACGTTCGCGGTCATCTGGTCCATGCTCGATGCGGTCTGCACGAGCGCGGCCGCCTGTTCCTCGGTGCGCTGCGACAGATCGGTGTTGCCCGACGCGATCTCGCTCGCGCCGACGTTGATGTTCTCCGTGCCCGCGCGCACGCGCGACACCATGTCGATCAGCCCGCTCTGCATCGTATGCAGTGCATGCAGCAGGCTGCCGCGGTCGTCGTGCTTCACGCTCACGCGCCCGGTCAGGTCGCCCTGTGCGATGCGCTGCGCGGCGTCGAGCGCCACTTCGAGCTCGCCGCCGAGGTTCGCGCGCACGCTTTTCAGCACGACCACCATCACGATCGTCGAGATCGCGCCGAGCACGGCCGTTATCGCGAGCCAGCGGCCGACGCTCGCGAGCACGGCCGAACGCACGTCGTCCGTGTACATGCCCGTCACGAGATACCAGTCCCACGGCGCGAAGCGCTGCACGGCGCTGGTCTTGTCCTGCGGCTTGTCGGCACCCGGCTTCGGCCACAGATATTCGACGAATCCCTTGCCGCCCTCCACGTTGCCGGCCTTCACGATCTCGACGAACAGGTGCTTGCCGTTCGGATCCGTGAAATTCGACACGTCCTTGCCGTTGAGCTCGGTCTTGATCGGATGCATCACGATCGCCGGCTTCGAATCGTTGATCGAGACGTAGCCGTCGGTGCCGTAGCGCATCGCGGCGATCGCCTCGAGCGCCTTCTGCTTCGCGTCGGCTTCCGGCAATGCGTTCTGTTGCGACAGCTTGTAGTAGTGGTCGGCGACGTTCGTCGCCTGCGCGACCAGCGACGCAAGCTGGTCGCGGCGGTCCGTGATCATCGATGCGCGCGTCTGCCATGCGCCGATGCCGGCGATCACGAGCAGGCCGAGCCACAGGATGACGACCATCGAGGCGAGTTTCTGGTTCAGGGAAAGGGTGCGCATGGGTAGTGAGGTCGGTCAGTCGAACAAGCGCGCCGAAACGGCGTGACGGGATAATTCTTTGACGGCGTGAAGCGGACGTTGCCGTAGGCGGGAAATCCCTTAGAGACGGCAGCGGCGCGATACCGTCGCGCGCGGTGCGGGTATCTATGCATATACATACTCGGCGTCGCTATACTGTCGGGCGATGGCGGTTGCGCGTCGTGCCCCGACGGTCGGGCGAACGGCGGCGGCGTCGAACGAACCCGAAAGGAGGCAACGATGCGAATTCTGGTGGTGGGAGCCGGCGCGGTCGGCGGATACTTCGGCGGCCGGCTCGCGGCGGCGGGGCGCGATGTGACGTTCCTGGTGCGCGACGGCCGAGCGGCCGCGCTCGCGCGCGACGGGCTCCTGATTCGCAGCCCGCGCGGCGACCTGACGCTCGCGAACGTGCAGACGCTGCGCGCGAGCGACGCGGCCGCGCCGTTCGACCTGGTGCTGTTGAGCTGCAAGGCGTACAGCCTCGACGATGCGATCGCATCGTTCGCGCCCTTCGTCGGGCCGACGACGCTGATCCTGCCGATGCTCAACGGGATGCGCCATCTCGACGTGCTGCGCGACCGGTTCGATGCCGCGCAGGTGCTCGGCGGCCTGTGCGTGATCGCGGCGACGCTCGATCGCGAGCAGCGGATCGTGCACCTGAACGACACGGCGGGGCTGTCGTTCGGCGAGCTCGCCGGAGGCGAATCGGCGCGCGTGCGCGCGGTGGCCGAGGTGCTCGGCGGCGCGGGTTTCGATGCGACGCTCAGCGACGACATCGCCGCGCGGATGTGGGACAAGTGGGTGTTCCTCGCGACGCTCGCGGCGAGCACATCGCTGTTTCGCGGTTCGGTCGGCGACATTCTCGCCGCGCCGGACGGCCGCCGCCTGCTCGAGACGATGCTCGACGAATGCAGCGCGATCGCCGCGCATAACGGTTACAGGCCCGATCCCGCCGCGGTCGAGCGGATGCAGCGGATGGTGCTGACGCCGTCGCCGCTGACCGCATCGATGCTGCGCGACGTCGAAAACCGCGCGCGGGTCGAAGCCGATCACGTGATCGGCGACCTGCTTGCCCGCCGTGACCCGCGGGCAGCGGATGCGTTGTCGTTGCTGCGGATCGCGTACAACCACCTGAAGGCGTACGAGGTGCGTGTCGCGCGGGAAAGCGCGGCGGCGTAGCCGAGGCAGCGGCCGTCGTCGATCCGCATGGCGGCCGCTCACCGGCGCGCACGGGATCCGCGTGAACAGCGTGAACCCGACCATTACGCTCACGCCAATTGCGCAGTTCGCGTGGAGCGAGCCGGAAAAGCGCGCGCCGATGCTCGCGGCGATTCCGCTCGGGCGATTCGCGGAGCCGGACGAGGTGGTCGAGCCAATCCTGTTCCTGCTCAGCGACGCAGCCTAGATGATCTGCGCCTGCCGCTGGCGATCGGCGGCGGGTATACGGCGCGGTAGCGGGGCGCGCGGGCGACCGAGGGTTGCCCGTTCTCGTCGTCGCGCATGCCGACGCCGGCAGGATGATGCGGCCGGACGCGCGGCTCGGGTCGATGCCGGCTAAACGGGATCCTTGCTCGGCGGTCCGTCGGGTTGCTGCGGGTTGTCGTGAGGATGCCCCGGTGGCGGTGGCGACAACGGATCGTCTTCCGGATCGCGGTTCGGGTCGGCCGGGGGTTCGGGCATCGGGGTCGTGTGGTCCATGGAGCGCTCGTGCAATGCGTGACGACGGTGGCGCGGCGACCGCGCCTCGTCTTCGTTATAGGCAATCGGGCGAGCGTTTGCAGCGGGATTCTCGCGGCGGCATCCGGATTGCAGGCGATAGTCGAGTGTCTGCGGGTATCGCGCCGGTTCTCGCGGTGGCACGTATGTGCAATGCGCTTCGCGGCCGGCGCGCACCGGTATCAGCGCAGATCCGCCGGCGTATCGACGTCGCGCAGGATGCCGGGATCGTCGACGTCGAGCAGGTTCACCGACGCGCTGGCGAATAGCGCGCGGGCGCCCGTATCGCCGTCGAGCGCGGCGAGCGCATCGTAATGGTGCGCGGCGAAGCCGACCGGATGACCGCGTACGCCGCGATGGATGGGGGCGACGATCGACGCGTCATCGGCGTCGAGCGCGCGCGTGAGCATTTCGTAGGTAGATGCCGCGATCCACGGCATGTCGCCGAGCGCGACCAGCCAGCTGGTTGCTTCCGGCGTCGCACGGACACTGGCCGCGAGGCTCGCGCCCATGCCGCGCATCGCGTCGGGCGCGTAGACGACCTGGCAGCCGGCTTCGTTCAGCAGAATCGCGAGTTTTTCCGCGCCGGGGCGCACGACGGCGATCACGTCGGCCGTGGCCGCGGCGAGGCGACGGGCAGCCGCGACCGCAACCGGCGTGCCGTCGGGAAGCAGCGCGAGCAGCTTGCTGTGCAGACCGCTCGGGTCGAAGCGTTGACCTAGACCGCCGGCGAGCAGGACGCCGGTGGCGAGTGACGCATAGGGCATCGGCGCGGGGGGAGGAAGGCAGGTGGGCCGATTGTGCGGGAGCGGGCGGGGATCGGCAAGTGCGGATGTTACCGATGCGTGCGCATTGCCGCCGGAACGAAGGTCCGCGCGCAGCTTCGTCGAGCAGAGTGTGCTCGAGAGGGCTGGATATGGCGAGCGATTCGCTTTGCATCACGAGGCAATGGCGGTCGTAGCGCTGCCAATGTCACTATTCGCGTGGTAATGCGTGAAACCGGTATGGGGCGGTGCGTTGATCGATAGCGGACGGTTTCGCAAGAGCGTCGCCATCGGTTCGGTCAGACGAATCGCCTGTCGACCGAAGTCACGCTCCGTCGGTGCGTGAATTTGGCCGACGGGTCGATGACGGTCACCAGAGCGTCTTCACGTGCGCATACGCACGAATCTTTTCGTCGCGCGTGACGAGCGGCGCGCCGAGCCGCCGCGCGGTGGCGACGATCATGCGATCGGCCGGATCCTTGTGGAACGTGCCGGGCAGGGCGGTGGACTTCGCGGCGATGTCGGCGTCGACCGGCACGAAGCGCATGCCGTCGATTTGCGCGACCGTCGCGAGCCACGCATCGACGTCCATCGTCAGCGCGAGGCGTTCGTTGCGCACCAGCATCGCGATTTCCCATGCGGAGATCGCGGACGCGGCGAGCGTGCCTTCGCCGCGCGCGCGATCGATTGCGCTGCGGGCCTTCTTGCTGAGCGACGGGTCGCCCGCTACCCACCACACCAATGCATGCGTATCCAGCACGATCACCGCGACGCCTCCCAATCATCTTCCGCAATCGGATCGAGAGGATTGTCGTAGCGCATGACCGAGCCGCGCAATATGTCCAACGGCTGGGCTTCGCTCGCGTGATAGGGCCGGATTTCCAGCGTCGGCTTGCCGTGGTCGGTAACGATGAGGCTTTCGCCCGACGCCTCGACGAGCCGGAAGTATTCGAGTGCGCGGGCCTTGAATTCGGATTTCGATACGGGAGCGTGCGGCATCATGATATGAGCATGGTCATTTGACGATGGTCATTTTAGATCGGCGTGGCGACCTGATGCAAGCGACGAGCGGGACGGTCTCGGCCGACGTTTTCCGTCGTGGCACGGCTTTACCGGAGATCGCCGACGGGCGATGCAGCAAGCGGTCGGTCGCGCGACCGGCAACGCAATGCCTGATTGTCGAAGTTGCACGCGCACGAGCTTTCGGAGGCTCGGGGAGATGCGGCGCGATCGGGACGCGCTCGACAGGGCAAGCAGAGCCCGTCAGAACAAGGCGCTGCCCGACCTGGATACGGTGAGTCGTGGCGAACGCCAGGAATTCTGACGCCGCTATCGCGGTGCTCACCCGAACCCGACGTGCCACAGGGGAAATGGCGGAACTTCGCGCGATTGTGCAGGCAGGTTGGAACGAATGAGTGGATGGATCGCATTGAGTGGCGCTTCCTCGCCGCGGTGAAGAATGAGCGCCACGGAATGAACTGCAGTCCGTCAACTAGTCGTGATTGATATATTGCACTGGTAGTAACCGGTCTGTCGGCCTTCGCGCCCAACTATTACGAAGCGAATCCCGCATGAGGCTTGTCCCTTGCGGCCTGCGGTAGATTTCCAGTGCCACAGTTTTATATTGTTATTCACGGTTGGCTCACTCGGGTTTTCTGGGTTCGGGGTGAGCGTTGTTCCGTTAAGCGACTCTAATTGTGGCTGGGTGATTACTTCGTCAGTGCCGACGAAATCATAAATTTCGCATGGGTCACCAAGACCAATTGCAGAGGCCCGCCAATAGACCGGATCCGGTGAATTGAAAGAAAGGTTGTTATCCTTGGCACTCTGGCCGCTTCCGGCAATGGAAACATGCGAGGGGTCCACCGTAGAAGGATTGGAAGCGCTATTGTTGAATCCAACCGATTTTACGATCGCCTCCGTGTCGATTGCTAACAAAACGTCGATCACATCCGTGTTCATAATCGTCTCCTTAAAATGGATGCGCCGAAATCGCCAGGCAGGATTTCGGCATCATGCAATTTCCACCGATTGGCGCTAATTCTTAATGTCTAATTGTCATACCATAAGAACATAGCTCAAATTCGGAGGGCATGCTATCTCGATTTTGTAACGTCGGATATGTAATCGATTACGCTGCCAACGCTCGGGCGCTACTCGCGTGCATGCGCATTAATTTCTACCGAAAAGCCACCCTAAGCATCCGCCCACTTCCTCAACAGGTTGTGATAAATCCCCGTCAGTGAAATGACCATCGGATCCTTCGCGCCTTTTTCCGCCGACAACGTCTGAATCTGTGTATCGAGCTGGAACAGCAGCGTGCGATCGCCGTCGTCGCGCACCATGCTCTGGATCCAGAAGAACGACGCGACACGTTCGCCGCGCGTCACGGGCGTCACGCGATGCAGGCTCGACGCCGGATACAGCACGAGATCGCCCGCCGGCAGCTTCGCGCGATGCACGCCATATGTATCTTCCACGCACAGCTCGCCGCCGTCATACGCGTGCGGTTCCTCGAGAAACAACGTCGCCGACAGGTCGCTGCGCACGCGAAAATCCGTACCGCGCAGCAGCCGGATCGCGTTGTCGACATGCGTGCCGAATGCCTCGCCGCCTTCGTAGCGATTGAACAGCGGCGGAAACACCTTGAGCGGCAGCGCCGCCGAAAAGAACAGCGGATGTCGGGCCAGCGCATCCTGGATCGCATCGCCGACCGCGCGCGCGACCGGCGAACCTTCCGGCAACTGCCGGTTGCGTTTCGCGAGCGCCGACTGCGTGCCGGACGTTGCGTTGCCGTCGACCCAGTCGACGGCATCGAGCATCTCGCGGCATTGCGCAACCTGCGCCTTGGTCAGCACGCCGGGGATATGAAGCATCATGATTCGGACTCCATGTCATGAGACGGCAGCTGCAGCGCCGCCGCGCGCAACGCATCGAGCGGCGACGACGCGAGATACGCGCGCATCTTCGCGACGAATGCGGGGGGGGCGGTGGCCGGCACGCGCGCGAGCCAGGCGAGGGCTTCGTCAACGCGCCCGCGATCGGCGAGCAGCCGCGCGTAGTTGAACTGGCCGCGAAAATCACCGGCCTCGGCGGCGCGGCGATAGTGGTCGAACGCGGCGTCGACATCGACGGCCACGACCCAGCCGTCCTCGTAGAAGCCGCCGATCAGGTTGATCGATTTCGCATGGCCGAGCGCAGCGGCGCGGCGAAACCAGTCGAGCGCGGCGGCGCGATCCTCGGCGATGCCGTTGCCGAGCGCGAGCGCCGTCGCATGGTTGTACATGCCCCAGTCCAGGCCGGCCTGCGCGGCGAGCCGGTACCAGTACACGGCCACCGGTGCGCATGCGGCCGTACCCCAGCCGAACTCGTAGCAGCGGCCGAGCATGTTCATCGCCATCGGGTGACCGGCTCGTGCCGCATGCCGGAACCAGCCGAATGCGGCGGCCGGATCGCGCGCGACGCCGTGCCCGTCGAGCAGGTACTGGCCGTAGACGGCTTGCGCGTCGACGATCCCGTTTTCGGCGGCTGCCGCGACCCACGCCGCGGCGCGCTCGGGCGGCCCCGCCAGGATGTCGGCGAACGCGCGCGGCGACACCGACGCGAGCGCCTTCAGCGAGACGGTCTCCATCGATCAGTAGCGCGCGTTCAGCGTGACGAACGCGGAGCGGCCCGGCGCGATCGACGCATAGTGCGCCGGATACGCCTGATCGAAATACGTGCGGTTGAACAGGTTGTTCACGTTCAGTTGCAGATCGAGCTTCTTGTTGATCCGGTATTGCGCCATCGCGTCGAAGCGCCAGTACGACGGCACCGCACGCAGGTTCGCGGGATCGCCGAACACTTCCGACATGTAGAACGCGCCGCCGCCGACGGTGAACTTCGGCGTCACGTCGTAGTTCGACCACATCGTCAGGCTGTGCTTCGGCGTATTGGGGAACCGGTGGCCGTTGTTCGCGGCATCCTTGCCGTTGTCGCGCAGCTCGCTCTTCATGTACGTATAGCCGCCGAACACCTGCCACTGCTTCGTGATCTGGCCCGCGACACCGAGTTCGAGACCCTGCACGCGCTTGTTGCCGACCATCGCGTACTGGTTGTTCGGCAGCGTCACGCGCGCGTTCGTCGTGTCGATCTGGAACAGCGCGGCGGTCAGCGACAGCTTGTCGTCGAGCACGTTCCACTTCGTGCCGAGTTCGATGCTGCGGTTCTTCTCGGGCGACAGCTGATCGGCGTTCGCCCCGACGCCGCCGCGACCCGGCGTGAGCGACTGCGTTTCGCTGCCTTCGCCGAGCAGCATGCCGGCCGGCGTCGACGACGTCGCATACGACGCGTAGACGCTGCCGTTTCGCGCGGGCTTGAACACGACGCCGGCCTGCCAGTTCACGAGCGTGTCGTCGCGCGTGTAGGTCTTGCCGCCGTTCGCCCTGGTGTCGGTGAAGCGGGTCGAGTAGTCGTCGACGCGCACGCCGGCGTTGACTTGCCAGCGCGGCGTGAGCTCGATCGTGTCGAAGCCGTAGATCGACTTGGTCGTGGTTCGCGCATGCGCATAGTCGTTGTTGCGCGTGACGGAACCGGCCCACGGATCGTTCGGGTTCGGCGACCACAGGCTCGTGCAGTTGTAGCCGGACGGCGCGCCGATGCCGTTCTGACAGATCGTGCCCTTGTCGGTCGCGACCGTGTACGAATCGCGCTTGCCCCATTCGCGCGACAGTTCGATGCCGGTCGTGAAGCTGTGCTTGAACGGGCCGGTGCGGAATTCGCCGAACAGTTCGGTCAGGTTCGCGAGGCTGTTGATCGAGCTGTTGCGGTTGTTGTTGCGGCGCCAGACCTTGCCGTTGACCACGTTGCCCTGGCTGTCGTCGGGCTGCGTCCAGATGTAGTCCTGCGTCGATTCCGTGTAGCGCGTGGTGTTGCGCACCGTCAGGTTCGGCGTGATGTCGTGCTCGATCCTGATCGTGCTGATGTCCGACGTGGTCTTGCGGAAGTCGCGGTCGATCAGGCCGTAGAAGTTGTGGCGGTCGACGGGCGCCGGATGGATCGTGTCGACGTTCGCGGGCTTGTTCGCCGTCGTGTAGAAGTACGGAATGCCGCCATCGGGCATGTCATCGGTCGACAGGTGGTAGTAGCTCGCGGTCACGCGCGTCGGCGTGCCGAGACCGAACGCGATCGACGGCGCAACACCCCAGCGCTCGTTGTTGACGGCGTCGCGGCCGGCGACGTCGTTGTTGTGGCTCATCAGGTTCAGCCGGAACGCCGCGTGATCGGCGAACTGCCAGTTGCCGTCGGCGGTGAAGCGGCGGTAGCGGTCGGTGCCGAGGCCGGCGCTCGCGGCAGCCGTCGTCCCGAGGTGCGGCGCTTTCGTGATCAGGTTGATGCTGCCGCCCGCGCCGCCGCGGCCGCCGTATGCGCCGTCGGAGCCCTTGGTGATCTCGACTCGCTCGGTGTTGAAGATCTCGCGCGTGGTCGCGCCCGTGTCGCGCAGCCCGTCGACGAACATGCTGCCTTGCGTGTCGTAGCCGCGGATGAACGGACGATCGCCGAGCGGGTTGCCGCCTTCGCCAGCGCCGAACGTGATGCCCGGCACGGTGCGCAGCGCTTCGGTCAGCGTTGCTGCACCGCTGTTCTGGATCAGCTCTTGCGGGATCACGGTCACGGACTTCGGCGTGTCGACGAGCGGCGCGGTGAATTTCGTGGATGCGGAGAAGTCGGCCTTGTAGCTGTGCTCGGTCTTGCCCTGGACCTCGATCGGCGCGAGATGGCCTTCGGTGCTGACCGGTGCTGGCGGCGGCGTGCCGTCGGCGAACGCCGGGCTCGCGGCGAGCACGCTGCACAGGGTGGTGAATTTGCCGAGCTTCAGCTCTTCAGGACGGGACTTCATGATGCGCTTCGACCTCGCGGTGTGGCCCCCGGAACGACGCGCCACGGGAATGTGCACGTCGTCGGGAATTATTACGATTTGGTTTCAGGCGGCATTCTATGTAATTTCTCAGTAAATGAGAAGCGTTCTTGTTTGCGTTTGTGATGAGAGTGTTGACGAATGTTGCAGAGGGTTTGAACGCTTGCGGGGCGGGCAGGATGGTCGAATCGGTCTCGCGGAAATGCGATTCGCCGTGGCGGTGTTGCCGAGAGGGCGGAGGCGGGACTGGCTGCACCAGAGCATCGAGGAGCGCATCGTGCCGCTGTTTCGCGGCCTGGTCCTGGCGTTCGCTGATGCAGCCAGGCATATGCGAGCCTTCGTGCGAAGGCTCGTGCGACGGGCAACGCGCTGGCATCGGCCAATAGCTTTATCGCCACGACGGCCGCAGCGAACGGCTTGATCGTGGCCACACGCGACGTCGCGACGTCGCGCCGTTCGCAGCGGCGGGCTTGTGCGTGATCGACCCCGCGGGCCAGCTGACGCGGGGGCCGGCCGCTCCCGCATTATCCGCATCGAAAATGAAAAACGCGCCGTGCAAGGCGGCGCGTCGTGTGCGTTACTTCTGTGCGCGGCCCTTGAGCCGAAGCAGTCTCAGGACCGGACGGGCGCGACACCGGTTGCGGGTCAATCGATCCCGTGAAACACCGCATCCTCCGGCCCGAGGTACGCCGGTGGGCGCCACGTCGCATCGCGCATCGAATGTTGAACCAGATTCTCGACGCCGAGCAGCACCGCGAAGATCGCCATCCGCACCGGAATGCCGTTGTCGGTTTGCCGGAAGATCGCGAGGCGCGGATCGCGGTTCAGGTCGACCGACAGGTCGTTCGCGCCGGGCCGGCTGTCGCGCGGCAGCGGGTGCATGATCAGCGTGTCGGGTTTGCAGACGGAATCGACGAGCGCCTGGTTGATCTGGAAATCCGGCGTGTAGCCTTCGAACGACTCGTCGGTGAAACGCTCCTTCTGGATCCGCGTCGCGTAGACGACGTCCGCGCCGCGCAGCCCGGCCGCGAGGTCGTTCGTCTGCTCGATCACGTGGCCGTTCATCGCGATCTGGTCGATGATGTACGCGGGCATTTCGAGCGTCGGCGGCGACACGAGCGTGAACTTCAGCCCGCGGTACAGTGCGAGCAGCTTGACGAGCGAGTGCACGGTGCGGCCGTATTTCAGGTCGCCGACGAGCGCGATATGCGCGCCATCGACGATCTTGCCGAGCCGCGAGAACTCGCGCTGGATCGTATAGAGATCGAGGAGCGCCTGGCTCGGGTGCTCGCCCGGGCCGTCGCCGCCGTTGATCACCGGCAGGTTGGTCGCGCGCGCGAACTCCGCAACCGAGCCTTTCTCCGGGTGGCGGATCACGAGCGCGTCGACGTAGCCGGCCATCACGCGGCTCGTGTCGTAGATCGATTCGCCCTTGGCCATCGACGAGAACGTGAAGCCGGTCGTGTCGCATACCGAGCCGCCGAGCCGGCAGAATGCCGCGCCGAACGACACGCGGGTGCGCGTGCTGGCCTCGAAGAACAGGTTGCCGAGCACGGCGCCTTCGAGCACGCGGGAGATCTTGTGGCGGCGCGCGATCGGCTGCATCACGTCGGCGACGCGGAACAGCGCCTCGACCGAATCGCGGGAGAACTGGTCCACGGAAATCAGCTGCGGCTTGCCTTCGAACAGGAATTGCTTCGCGAGCCCCTGATTTTCTACGCTTTGCGTATAGTCCGCGCCATCCGGTGCCGGGCGTTCGACGATTTCCGACACGAATCGCTCGACGATCTCGGGCATGCCGCGCGATTCCTGCGAATCGTCGGGCAACAGCCACGTGTCGAGCGCACGGCGGCTGACGCCGATGCGGTTCGCGAACGCTTCGCGGGTCATGTTGAGGCGGCGCATCGCGTCGCGCAGGAAGGCTTGCTGGGGAACGGTCATCGGCGGCACCTGATGAGAAATATACGCGGTGCGTATATTAGTTCGAGGCCGGCCGAAGTCAAGGAAAATCTGCGCGATGGCCCGTGTGGCCTGCGTCACGCCGGCCCGGCGAACACTGGCGCGCGGCGGCTGTCTCCGTATAATCAGGTCAGGCCCCGTGTCCTGCGAGCCGCAGGGCATCACGCCGCATACGATTCGCCCGGTCGGGCATGTTGACTCCAAGGAGAATGAGAATGACGCGTACGATTGCTGCAGTGCTGCTGGTCGTGACCGCCGCGCTCGCTGGTTGCAATACCGTTGCAGGCGTGGGACAGGACATTTCGAAGGGTGGCCAGGCAATTAGCGATACCGCCGAGAAGGCGAAGTAAGCCACCGGGTTCCGGAATGTAGAAGGCGCCGGGCCGTCCCGCGATCGCGGGGCGGCCCGGCGCCTTTTTCATGGCGCGCGGGAGGCGGCGTCAGGCGCTTTCCACGAACGCGTAACGGCCCTCGACCTTGCGCGGCGTGAACCAGCCGAAGTCCGGGAACAGCCGGTTGCGGACGAACCAGACGTAGCCGACGAGGATGACCGTCACGCCGAGGGTCGGCAGCGCGGTCGACGGATCGCGGCCGAGATCGGCGATGGTCTTCGGCACTTGCAGCAGCGACAGAATGATGAACGCGTGGTACGCGCCGACGCGATGGGTCGCGAAGCCCCAGATGAACAGCAGCGACAGCGGCACCGTCAACGCGAGGAACAGCACCGCGGCGCCCATGTTGAGTCCGTCCACCAGGATGAGATAGGCGAGTGCGACGCTGATTAACAACTGCGCGATGCCGAGCGCGATCAGGACCCGGGTATGCACCTTGTTTTTCCTGCACAGTTCGGGGTCGGGGCGCGACGCGATCAGGCGCGCGAGCACGCGATCCTTGAGGCCCTGTCCGGCCAGCTCGGCAAGCACGTCGGCTTTCCTCGCGCCCGCGGACAGCAGCGCCGCGATTCTTGTTTTGGCTTCCTTCTTGTTCATGGCGATGCGAATTATTGTTCGATGGTGGTCAAATGGCCCGGCCACGCGAATATTGCATCTTGCGCGACGGTACGCAACGGTTTTGCCGCGTGCGGACACATTCCTACAGTCGTCGATGGCGGGCGGCGATGGCCATCGATCGATGAACGGGCTAGCCGTCGAGACAACCGGCTGACGTGATGCGTGCCGGCGGCTCGCGCCGCCGCGTCGCACCCACCAGCATCCCCGCGACGACGAGCGCGATGCCGAGCACGCGCGTGCCGCCCAGCGACTCGCCGAACAGCGCGACCGCGAACAGCACGGCCGAGACCGGCGCGACCGCCGTGAACAGCGCGGCTTCGGTGCCGCTCGTGCGAGCCGAACCCGCGTACCAGCACAGATAGCCGAGCACGGTCGGCACCAGCGCGTAGTACGCGATTGCCGACACCGCGCCGATGTTCCAGCCGGTCGCCAGCGCGTGCCATTCGAACGCGGCCGGCACCAGCGCGAGCACGAAGCCGAGGCCCGACATCGCCGTCGACAGCGCCAGTGGCGGCAACGGCGCCGACAGCCGCCGGTTGAGCAGGATGAACACGGCCTCGCAAGCGACGGCGGCCAGCACCAGCGCGTCGCCGGCGAGCGTCCGGAGCGACGGCATGGCCTGGCCGGGCGCGAACGTGACGAACAGCACGCCGGCGGTGGCCAGCGCGGCCGCGCCCCAGTCGCGCGGCGTCTGCCGCTCGCGCAGCACGACCGCCGCGATCAGCGTCGACATTGCCGGCAGCGTGCCGAGCATCACGCCTGCATCGATGGGCGACGACAACTTCGTGCCGATGATCAGCAGCACCGTATAGCCGACACCGCCCGCCGCAGCCTGCACGACCAGCAGCACGGCGTCGCGTGTGGAGACCCGCGGCCATCGCATTCGCTGCGCTCGCATCAGCGCGAACAGCAGCGGGGTTGCGATCAGGAAGCGCAGCGCGGTGGCCGCGAACGGCGGCAGGCCGCCGGCCGCGAGGCGGCTCGCGATGACGGTGCTGCCTACGCCTGCCATTGCGGCGGCGAGATAGAGATAGCCGATCAGTCGTGTCTTCATGTGCCGCATCGTCGCGTGCGGCGGCACGGGCGTCTTGAACGAAATTGCAGCGGCGTCGGCGAGCGGGGCGGGTGAGCGGGACGGCGATGCGTCCGGTGTCTCCCGTTGACCGGCAGCGCCGCCATCCAACGTGCCGGACGGCGACGGTCGACATCGTCGCGCACCGGTGGCCGCGCAGCGACGGCGAGGCCTCTTCAGCCTGCCTGCGTGAATCGTCCCGGCGTGATCCCGAACTGGCGCGCGAACGCGCGCGTCAGGTGGCTCTGGTCGGCAAAACCGGCTTCGGCCGCGGCATCCGCGATCGGCCGGCCGTTCGCGAGCAGTGCGCGCGCCAGCCGCGTGCGCGACTGCATCAGATACGCGTGCGGCGTGATGCCGAGTTCGCGCGCGAATCCGCGTAGCAGCTGGAAGCGGCTCACGCCGCTCAGGCCGGCGAGTTCCGCCAGCGAAACGGGTGTGGCGGGCGCCGCATCGAGTCGCTCGCGGGCGACTCGGATCGCCGGTGCGACGCCGGCGGGCGGCAGCGCGCGATTCGAGTGCCGCGCAAGCAGCCCGGCGACCAGCGTGACGAGCGCCTCGTCGCGGGCGAGCGGCAGCGTGTCGTTTCCTGCGACGATCCGTGCATGCAACCGTCCGAACGCGGCCGCGAGCCGCGCGTCACGCACGGCGGGATGTGCGAGCTCGACGCCCCCGAGGCCTTCTTCCGCCGCGACGCCCGCGACCAGTGCGGGCGCAAGGTACAGCATCTGCCAACGCCGGCCCGTGCCCGTTTCGATCGGCATGCCGTCGTGCATCTCGCCCGGATTGACCATGATGGCGGCGCCGGTCAGCGCGTCGACCTGCCCGCGGCCGCTCCAGGACCGGTGCGCGCCGCTGACGATCACGCCGACCCCGAAGTCGTCGTGCGCGTGCCGCGGAAACGTGCGGTCGGACTCGAGGCTGATCGCCTCGATGCCTTCATCGGTGCGTCGGTAATGGGTGACACGGTGCATGGGCGCTCCTCGCGCCGGCAGCGGCGCGGATCACGTGCACTTTAGCGCGTTCCGGCGCCGCGCGCCCTTCATCCTTTTGGCCGATACCGCGCGGCGTGCGCAGCCCGCACCATGTGCACATGAGCAGCGTACACGGCCCGCCGGGCCTGAAGCTGCGCGGGAGACGGCAGGTGGAACGACAGGACACGGTATTCATTCAGGTGGGCGCGCTCGCGGACGGCTTCGCGCCGGACGCGAACATCCTCGCGCCCGTGGACGAGCTCGTCGGGCGGTCGCTGGCACTCGGCGACGCATCGGGCGCATGGCGCGTTTATACGTTCGAAGCGGGCGCGCTGCAATGGCGCGACGCGGCGACCGACACGGGCGGCTGGGCGCCTTGCCGTGTCACGCGGCTGCGCGACGACCTGTACTTCGTCGACTACATCGACCCGGCAGCACGCGCGACGTCGGTCAGTCTCGTGATCGACGTCGGCGGCGGCGTGTGGACGTCGGTGATCGGCACGCTGCCGACCGAAGCCGAAACGCATGTCGACGCGTTCACGCGCGTTGCGCGCGGGCTGCCGCTGACGGGTGTCGATGCGACGTTCCGGCACGGCACGCTCGGCGGCCATGCGCAGCCGGGCCCGCTGCACGGGCCCACGCGCGAACTGATCGGCAAGCGGATGATGTATCGCTACAGCCCGACCGAATGCTACGAGCACATCTACCTGAACGAGAACTTCTACGCATGGCAGTGTCTGCAGGGCGTCGAAGGCGGGCTGGCCGACGTGGACCGCTGCCATTACTTCAGGCTCGCCGAGCAGCTGTATCTGTTCGTATGGCGCGAGAAGGTGGTGCCGACGCTCGGCGTCGTGCTGATCGACCTCGCACAACGCAAGACGGACGGCAAGATCTTTGGATACCAGAGTGGCGATTTCGGCGTGCTGTCGAACTTCCCGATCGGCGCGCATGCGCAGGTGCTGAACGAAACCGTGCATCCGCTCGCCGGCGAGGCGCAGCGATGAACGCCGTGCCGGGCAGTGGCCGCCTGCGTGCGGATTTCAGTGGCCGCGTCGTGCTCGTCACGGGCGCGGCGCAGGGGATCGGCGCGGCAATCGCGCGCCGTTTCGCGCAATCCGATGCATTCGTCGCGCTGGCCGATCTCAACGGCGATGACGCTGCCGTGCAGGCGGACGCGCTTGCCAGCGCGGGCGGCGCTGCGCGTGCGTATCGCGTCGACGCCGCGAGCCGAGACGAACTCGTCGCGCTCGTCGCGGCGGTCGAGCGCGACGGTGGACGGCTCGACGTCGTCGTTCATAACGCCGCGTACTTCCCGCTGACTCCGTTCGAGCAGATCGATGCGCCGCTGCTCGAGCGCACGCTGTCGGTCAACCTGTCGGCGCTGTTCTGGCTCGCGCAGGCCGCGCTGCCGGCATTCGAGCGTGCGGGGGCGGGGCGGCTGCTCGTCACGTCGTCGGTGACCGGGCCGCGCGTCGTCTATCCGGGGCTCGCGCACTACGCGGCGTCGAAGGCAGGCGTAAACGGCTTCATTCGCGCTGCGGCGCTTGAACTCGCGCGCCGCAACGTGACGGTCAACGGCGTCGAGCCGGGGATGATCCGCACGCCGGCAGCCGGCAATCTCGGCGATGCGTCGGTCGCCGCGCAGATCGCGCGCGACATTCCGCTTGCGCGCATGGGCGAGCCGGAGGACATCGCGAACGCGATGCTGTTTCTCGCGTCGGCCGATGCGGGGTACATCACCGGGCAGACGATCGTCGTCGACGGCGGCGCGACGTTGCCGGAGAGCGGAGCCGTGCTGGGTGACGGGTAAGGGCCGCGCGCGCGATCGTGCGACGAGGGCCGTCGAATGGGCCGGCAGGGGCGCAGTCGGTGCGACCCGCGCACCGTCGCGCCGGTCGCGCCCGTCGCTACTAAAGCCAGCCGTTATGAATGAACTCGACGATCGAGTACCGGCGAGGTTCGAGTTCGTGCTGCCGGACGGCCTCGACGATTCGCGACACGCCATCCGCGTAAGGCGACGCGCCGTACACGCGGGATTCGAATTGCAGGCTGCATGCGCCGTCCTCGATGCGGATCCGGTGGAACGCATGGCGGCCGAGCTGATCGTCGGGAATCTGCAAGGCGTCGCGCTGCTCGGCGGGGTCCCGCACGGAGTGGATGTCCTGCGCCGGAACGCCGAGCGACTGAGCGACGCCGACTGCGGTGCCGGGCACGGACGTCTTGCTGGCCTGGTGCGACTCCGTCACGCTGATGTGGCAGTCGCGAAAGAGATGGCCGCTGGTTTCCAGCATGCTCATGAACTTGAGCATCAGGATGTTCGTATTCGGACAGAGCACGACGGGGAAGTCGTGCGATGCGGTTTCGAGGTCGGAGCCGGTGGACAGCTCGACGAGCGGCGACCCCGTGGCGCGGCAGAATTCGATCGCGGCAGGCAGCTCGCGGCCGGATCCGGCGTGAACGACGATCGAACGGACGTTGCCACGGGCGGGGTCCGACCAGGCCATCACGCGACAGGTTGCCGGTGCGAGCCGGTGCGAGCCGAGCAGTTCGGTTGCCAGCTTGCCGGTGCCAACGACGAGTACTTGCATGGGATAGACGGATTGAGGTTCGGGGTTCGATACGGAAACGGCGCGGGTCGTTCGACGACCCGGCGCGATCACGGTGCACCGCGCGGCGCGCCGTGATCGCGCATTATGCCCGGCGGCCTGCCGCTGTGTGTGGTGCGCACCTGCACGGCCGCGGCGGATCAACAGATCGACCCCGTCGATGGTGACGCATCCGTCGCAGCACACACGGAAGCGTGAACGGCGCTACGCTGTCGACACACCGGCCGGGCACGCCCCTGTCGCGGCCGGCATCGCACCGAACCGCGTATCATCCAACCCCCTTCGACCCTGGAGAGCACATCGATGGAACACGACCTGAAAGGCAAGGCAGTCGCGATCACCGGCGGATTCGGCCACCTCGGCGTCGCAACAGCCGCCTGGCTCGGCCAGCGCGGCGCTCGCGTCGCGCTGATCGGCCGTGGCAGCGCGCCGGACGCGCAGGCGTTGCCCGGCGTGCCGGCCGATGCGCTGCGCCTCGGCGGCATCGATCTCGTCGATCCGCAGGCAGCTGCACGCGCGCTTGACACCGTGAATCGCGAATTCGGCCGGGTGGACGCGCTGCTGAACATTGCAGGCGCGTTCGTGTGGCAGACGATCGCCGATGGCGACGCGGCCACGTGGGACCGCATGTACGAACTGAACGTGAAGACGGCACTGAATGCGTCGAAGGCCGCGCTGCCGTACCTGGTGGCGAGCCCGGCGGGCCGCATCGTCAACATCGGCGCGGGTGCGGCGTTCAAGGCAGGCGCGGGAATGGGCGCCTATGCGGCCGCGAAGGCGGGCGTCGCGCGACTCACCGAGGCGCTGGCGGCGGAACTGCTCGATCGCGGCGTGACCGTGAATGCGCTGTTGCCCAGCATCATCGACACGCCGCCGAACCGTGCGGACATGCCCGATGCGGATTTCACGCGCTGGGTCCGGCCCGAACAGATCGCCGCGACGATCGGGTTCCTGCTGTCGACTGACGCGCAGGCGATCACCGGCGCATCGATTCCCGTGAGTGGTCGCGTGGCGTAGCGGCTGACGGGAGATCGCACTCGATTTCGACGTCAGGGCATGCGAAATCGCGCACGCGGAATGTGCGCGATCGGCGCGATTTCGATCAGCAGGTTGCACGGCTGCATACGGCCGGCGGCCTGCATGCCGCGGACCATCACCGTATACTGGGCGTTCGACATCATGTGACTGAAGCCGTGACCAAGCCTGCCTCCGCGGATACGCTCGCCGACGATCCGCGTCCGACCCCGCCCGAACAACCCGAACTGGAAGACTGCTGCAACAGCGGCTGCTCGCCGTGCGTTTTCGACCTGTACGACGAAGCGCTGGCGCGCTATCGCGTCGAGCTGGCCGAATGGGAAGCGCGGCACGCGCAACTCAAGCATCACAAACGAGCTTGATGCCCGCAAGCGGTCGCGCATGCCCCGATTCGCTGCCGGCGCTGTGTGGTCCGCCCCGTGTCGTCACGCGCCGGCGCGCACGCGTCGATGCATCGGTCCCAGCGCGGCAGACAACGCGACGCACACGAGCAGCACGACCGTCAGCGCCCACATCGCCGTCCTGAATCCCTGCACGTAGTCGAGCGCACCCGGCTGCGCGCCGAGCCGCGCGAAGAAAAGCCCGCCAAGTGTCGCCGCCCCGACGGCCGCGCCGATCTGCAGCATCGTGCTGACCATGCCCGATGCAACCCCGGCGCGCGCCGCGTCGACTTCCGCGAGCACGATCCGCACGACCGACGGCAGCACGAGGCCTTGCCCGATGCCGATCGCCGCGATGCCCGCGTAAAAGCCCGGGCCGGGCGCGTGTTCGCCGGCCAGTGCGGCGGCGGTCGCGACGCCGGCCGCGAGCATCGCGAAGCCGAGCATGAGCACGCGATGGCCGCCGAACCGGTCGACGAGGCGCGGCATCAGCAGCGGGCTCGCGAGGAAGCCGATGCCGAGCGGCAGGATCGCCAGCCCCGACGCGAGTGGCGACCAGTCCAGGCAGCCCTGCAGATAGATCCCGTAGCTCAGGAAGAACGCGCTCAGCATGTAGAACAGGAACGCGAGCGTGAGCCCGAGCACGACGACCGGATTGCGCAGCAGGCGCACGTCGAGCAGCGGATCGCGGCCGCCCGCGATCCGGCGCGCTTCGACCGCCAGCAGCGCGCCGAGCATCGGCAGCGCCCCGGCGATGCACGCGACCATCCACAGCGGCCAGCCCGCCTCGCGTCCGTGCGTGAGCGGATAGACGAGCATCAGCAGGAACAGCGACAGCAGCACCGTGCCGGGCACGTCGATACGCTGGCCGCGTGGCGGCCGGCTTTCCGGGATGAAGCGCCAGCTACCAAGTAGCGCGAGGATGCCGATCGGCACGTTGACGAGGAAGATCGCGCGCCAGCCGAGCCCGAACGGATGGAGGCTGATCAATGCGCCGCCGCCCAGTTGGCCGATCACGGCCGCGAGACCGAACACGAAACCGTAGAAACCCATCACGCGCACCTGCTCCTGCGGGCTGAACACGCTGCGGATCGTCGCGAGCACTTGCGGCGCGAGGACCGCGGCGAACAGGCCCTGGAGCACGCGGCCGCCGACCAGCACCGCGCCGCTGCCGGCGAGCCCGCACAGCGTCGATGCGACGACGAAGCCGGCCATCCCGATCATGAACATCCGCTTGCGGCCGTACAGGTCGCCCAGACGCCCGCCGGTGATCTGCACGACTGCGTTCGCGCACGCGTAGGCCGACACGACGAGCTGCAGCTCGGACGGTCGTGCGCCGATGCCGTCGCGGATGGCCGGCAGTGCGAGATTCACGATGAAGTAGTCGAGCGGCGGCAGAATGGCGCCGACCAGCAGGACCACGAGCGCCCAGCCGTGATGGCTGCGCGGCGGTGCCGCGGCGGCCGTGCCGGCCGGCGCGCAAGGGACGAGGGTGTTGTCGGTCATGAACGGAAGTCCGGAAGAATGAGGGCTGCAACGCATGTCGAAGCCCGTTGAACCGGGCTCGTGCGGGCCGTTGAACCCATATTCTGCGGATTGCCGATGAATCGGAAAAGCGGGAATTGGTGGTAGCATCCATCGGGTTATTCGATGGATGGAGAGGGCGATGCGCGGTTTCGACCTGGATCAGTTGCGCACTTTTGCGGCGGTGGCGGATGCGGGCAGCCTTACGGCGGCCGCGCCGGTGCTGCATCTGTCACAGTCGACGGTGAGCGAGCAGGTGCGCAAGCTCGAATCGCGCGCCGGCGTGCCGCTGTTCGTGCGCAGCAAGCGCGGCGTGGAGCCGACACCGGCCGGCGCACGTTTGCTGCAGCATGCGCGCCGCATCGTCGCGCTGAACGAGGCCGCGTTCGACGAAGTGCGCGGCCAGGCGATCAAGGGCGAGTTGCGCGTCGCGATCACCGATTACTACCGGACGCACGAAGTCGCGGGCCTGCTCGCGCGGTTGCGGGAGTGCTACCCGCAACTGAGCCTGCACGTGAGCGCGATGAAGAGCGCGGAGATCGAAGCCGCGCATGCGCGCGGACAGATCGATCTCGGCGTCGTGATGAACCTGTCGAGCGGCCCGTTCCGGCCCGCGTCGGCCGATACGCGCTGGGTGCTGCGGCGCGAGCCGCTGTCGTGGGTTGCATCGCCCGCGCTCGCCGAGCAGTTGCCCGAGCCGTTACCGCTCGTGCTGCTGCCGGACGACTGCATGATGCATCAGATCGCCGTGCGCTCGCTCGACGAGCAGCACGCGCCGTATGTGCTCGTGCACAGCGCGTCGGGCGTCGCGGGGCTGCAGTCGATGCTGGCGGCGGGGCTCGGCGTCGGCTGCCTGTGCGCATCGGCGATCGGCGAGGGTCTCGTGCGGCTCGGCGCGAAATACCGGCTGCCGGCGCTGCCCGACGCCGTGTTCTCGCTGACGCCGCCGATGCCGGGCGAACGCGAGACGGTCACGCAGGCACGCGAGGTGCTGTCGCGGCAGTTGCTGATGTGACGCAGCCATGCGCGTCGGCGCAGGCGCACGTATTCGACGCGGGCGGTACCAATGAAAATATCGAGAGATTTCGGGATCGTCGTTCGGCGCGCGGCGCTGGTCGAGAAAGCGGTCGACCTGTCCACGGTCATGCGCGAATTCAATTTCGCCGAGTATTTCGACGCGTCGGACCGGCTGGTGTCGCTCGGCCCGTTCTTCGGCGGCGACGCGGCCGATGCGTGCATGAGGTCGCTCGAGCGGCTCGGGCTGGTCTACTTCGACGATTTCTTCATCGTCGAGGAAACGTATCCCGGTTGGTGCGAGGTGGAAGCTTTCTGAACGTTGCGTAGCAGGGAGCGATACGCATGAACGACGAACTGAAAAGCACGATGGCCGCGCGGCTGCAGCACGCGCTGGAGCGGGTGGTCGACGAGCGCTCGCTGATCCATTTCCTGCGCGTGCTCGGCCATGACTGGTACAAGGAGCGCCAGCTCGATGCCGACCTGCCGCCGTCGCCATTCGCGGCCGCCGCGCTCGGCTGGGAAAACCGCTCGATCGGCGAGTACCTGGAGGCGATGGTCGACTGGGCCGAGGCGTCCGAGGACGAGCCGCGCTGCTACGACCTGCCCGACAATCCGTGGCGGCGCATGGCCGACATCCTGTTCGCCGGCAAGATCCACGAATAGCGCATCGCGGCGACTGGCGGGCGCAGCGGGCTGGAGCGGCCTAGTCGGCCGCCCCTTCGGCATACGTGCACAGCCCGGTAGCCAGTGCATCGAACACGGCCCGGCAACGCGGACTCGCCCGCAGATCCTCGTGCATGACCACCCACGTTTCCAGTTTCATCGCGGGCCCGTCCGGCAGCACGCGCACGAGCCGCGCATCGCGCTGCGCGAGCCGGTTCTGGCAGAAGCCGATCCCGTAGCCGGCGCGGATCATCGCGAGCTGCGCGAGATTGCTGTCGGTGCGCAGCGCGAACGCATCGCGCTTCCACAGCGGCATCCTGCGCCCCGCCGAGCGGATGAATGGCGTCACCGTATCGAAGCCGATCAGCGCGTGATGCGCGAGTTCGTCCGTCGACGATGGCGTCCCGTTGCGCGCCAGGTAGTCGTCGCGGGCATACAGCGCGACGTCGATCTCGCCAATGCGCCGTGCGACGAGCGCGTCCTGCGCGGGCGGCGCCATCCGCACCGCGATGTCGGCCTCGCGGTTCAGTACGTCCTGGATGCGGTCGGTCGGCACCAGTTCGATGACGAGCCCCGGATGATCGCGCCGCAACTGCGCAAGCATGGGCGGCAGGACTTCGACCGCGATCACGTCGCTGGCCGAGATCCGCACGGTGCCGCGCACGCCCGCGCCGTGGCTCGCGGCCGCGCGCTCGAACGCGGCTGCCGCGCTGCGCAGCGCCTCGGCGTGACCGCGCAGCGCGAGCGCTGCCTCGGTCGGCAGCAGCCCCGACGGCGAGCGTGTGAAGAGCGTCTGGCCGAATGCGGCCTCGAGCGCCGCGACATGACGGCCGGCCGTTGGCTGCGTGATGCCGAGCGCGCGCGCCGCGCCCGACAGCGAGCCTTCCGTCAGCACGGCGAGGAAGGTGCGGTAGCGTTCCCAGTTCAGATCGATGGCCATACATAAATGTATAGCTAATCCATCATGTTCGGCAATTCCTTGCTAGGCGGCCTCGCGCCAGAATGCGTGCAGACAACGGTTCATTCACGGAGAACGACCATGACGGCAAACGCAGGCGGAACGCAACGACAGGCACTCGTGCTCGGCGCGAGCGGAGGCATCGGCGGCGAGGTCGCGCGTCAGTTGCGCGATGCCGGCTGGCAGGTGCGCGCGCTCAAGCGCGCGCTCGACGCCGAGACTGTGGAGCGCGACGGGATCGCCTGGATGCGCGGCGACGCGCTCGATCGCGAGGCGGTGGTCCGCGCGGCGCGCGGCTGCAGCGTGATCGTGCATGCGGTGAACCCGCCCGGTTACCGGAGCTGGTCGACGCAGGTGCTGCCGATGCTCGACAACACGATCGCGGCAGCGACGGCGGCGCAGGCGACCGTCGTGCTGCCGGGGACGATCTACAACTACGGCCCCGACGCGTTTCCCGTGTTGCGCGAAGAGGCGCCGCAGCATCCGGTGACGCGCAAGGGCGCGATCCGCGTCGAGATGGAGCGGCGCTTGCAGGCGGCGACCGCGCAGGGCGTCCGGACGATCATCGTGCGGGCCGGCGATTTCTTCGGGGGGCATGCGGGCAACAACTGGTTCGGGCAGGGGCTCGTCAAGGCCGGGCGGCCCGTCGCGGCCATCAGCGTGCCGGGCCGGCCGGGCGTCGGCCATCAATGGGCGTACGTGCCGGACGTCGCGCGCACGATGGTCGAGCTGCTCGAGCGACGCGACACGCTGGAGCCGTTCGCGCGCTTCCATCTCGGCGGGCACTGGGACGCGGACGGCACGCAGATGACGCAGGCCGTGCGCCGCGTCGCGCAGCGGCACGGGATGCGGCCGACGGTGCGGCGATTTCCGTGGTGGCTTGTGTGGGCCGCGGCACCGTTCGTCACGACGATGCGCGAGATGCTCGAGATGCGCTATCTGTGGCGCGAGCCGCTCCGGATGGACAACGCGCGGGTGACGGCGGTGCTGGGCCGCGAGCCGATGACGCCGCTCGATACCGCGGTGGAGGCGGCGCTGGCCGGGCTGGGCTGCTTGCGATGACGGCGAGCGGCGCACGCGGATGGCGGGCCCGCATGCGGTTCATGTCCGTGATCGCATGCGCGCCTGCCACCTGCCGTCACGCGACGACCGGCAATACCTCGACCGCATACCGGTGCCGGAGGCTGCGCCCGAGCACCGGGTCGTGCAGTTCCATCTCGAATGTGTCACCGTCGCCCATCGCTGCGATCGCGCCGTGCACGGCGACCGTGCCGCCGAACATCGCGCAGCGCGCGGGCATCGTGCGCCGGTCGTCGAAGCGCTGCCACAGCGCATCGGGCGCGAGCAGCCCGCTGACGGCGCCGTGCTGATACGCGACGCGTTCTCCGCCAGGTCCGATCAACCATGAACGCATCTCGATCGCGTCCCAGTGATCGGCAACGTCCGCATGGCGCCACGCATCGCGGCCGAGCGGTTTCGCGCATACCTGCTTCGACACCGCGACGCCGTAGGCCTCGACTTCCCGATCCGTATGATCGGAACCGACCGTCACCAGCGTGCCGACCGGGCTGTCGATCAGCACGCACTCGATCTCGCCGCCCGAGCGCGCGCCGAGCACGCCGATCGACGCCGCCTGCGTGAGCAGCGCGGACGACACGCGATAGAAGCACGGCGTGGTCGACGGCGGCGCGACGCCGAGCGCCGCGAGTTCGTCGATGTGCGCGCGGATCGCGGCCGGATCGCGGCCGGCCCAGCCGGCAATCACGACACGGTCGATCTCGACGTCGACATGAGCGGGCGCACCTTGCGGGGACATCACGTTGAACGACAGGGCTTGCATGCGGGTATCCGTTTGAAGTGCGAATGAATGAAACGATCGGCAGGGACGCTCAATCCGCGAGCGGCCGGTGCGCGGTCTCGCGCGCGGCCAGCAGCGCGATCGACGTGACGACGAGCGACGCGGTGACGTACAGCGACACGGCCGTCGTCGTTCCCGTCTCGCGGAACAGCGTCGCGATCACGAGCGGCGCGAAGCCGCCGCCGACGATGCCAGCGAGCGTGTAGGCCAGCGACGAGCCCGCGTAACGCACGCGCGTCGGGAACTGTTCGGTGACGAACGCGCCTTGCGGGCCGTACATCGCCGCATGGATCACGAGGCCGATCGCAACCGCCGCGACGATCGCACCCGGCCGCGCCGAATCGAGCATCGTGAAGAACACGAACGCCCACACGATCCCGGCGATCGCGCCGGCGAGGTATACGGGGCGGCGTCCGAAGCGGTCCGACAGCGCGCCGAAGAACGGCACCGCGAGCGCGTTGCACGCCGTGCCGATCATCACGGCCGTCAGTGCGACGGGGCGCGACAGGTGCAGAACGGTCGTCACGTAGGTCAGCGTGAACACGACGATCAGCGCGTACAGCACGTCCGAACCGATCCGCGACCCGCCCGCGATCAGCAGGCGCTTCCAGTGATACTTCAGCACGTCGGCGACGGGCACCTCGGCGGTCGCGTGCGATTCGGCGAGCTGCTCGAACTGCGGCGTTTCGTCGACGCCGCGCCGCAGCCAGAAACCGAACACGACGAGCAGCGCGCTGGCCGCGAACGGCACGCGCCAGCCCCACGACAGGAAGTCGCCCGACGTGGTCGACAGTGTCACGAGCGCGATGCAGCCGGTACCGAGCAGCGTGCCGAACGACGGGCCGATCTGCGTCCACGATGCGGACAGCCCGCGCCGCTTCTGGTCGCCGTGCTCGACCGACAGCAGCACCGCGCCGGCCCATTCGCCGCCGAGCGCGACGCCCTGCACGAAGCGCAGCGCGACGAGCAGGATCGGGCTCAGGATGCCGGCCTGCGCATAGGTCGGCAGCGCGCCCATCAGCGCGGTCGTGACGCCCATCAGCACGAGCGTGAGCATCAGCACCGCACGGCGGCCGATGCGGTCGCCGAGATTGCCGAACACGAAGCCGCCGAGCGGGCGCGATACGTAGCCGACCGCGTAGGTCGAGAACGCGAGGATCGTGCCGGCCAGCGGATCGACCGACGGAAAGAACAGATGATTGAAGACGAGCGCGGCGAGCGTGTTGTAGATCGTGAAGTCGTACCACTCGAGCGACGTGCCGATCATGCTCGCGGTCGCGAGTCGGCTGTTGCGGACGCGGCGGGGTGCGTGGGCGGCGGGCTGGGCGAGAGTGCTCATGGTGTCGGGCATGTCGTGAAGGATGACGGGATGACGCGCGTGCCGATGACGGATGACGCGGCCGGTGGCGAAGTCGGGATTCAGACCGGCAGGGCGGCGGCGGCCGCTTTCGTTTCGGCATCGCGACCGGCCGCCGGCGGCGGCGCGGCGGCGCGCCACAGCAGGTCGAAGGTGCGCACTTCGTCGTGACCGGCGATGGCGGTAGCGATGGCGGTGGCGACGCGGCGGGTGGCCGCCGCATCGCTGCCCTCGATCAGCACGAGCGCGTCGGCGGCCGGACGCGCGGCCGCATCGGCACCGATCGGCGCGGACAGGTCCGGCACGGTGCGGAACAGCCGTGCCGCATGGATGCCGGGTTCGCTCAGCACCGCGTCGAAGCGCTCGCGCAGGTGCGGCACGTCGATGCGCTCAGGCTGCAGTACGAACAGCGCGAGATGCATGCCTTCGCCGTCGCCGGCCTCGATCGTCAGGTCGCCGACTCGCCGCTGCGTGCCCGTCATCCGTTCGAAGTTCGCGAGCGACCAGGCGGTCTGCCGCGTGAATGCGCGCCGATACGCGTCGCTGCGGAACACGTCGAGCGTGTCCGTCACGTAGAGCGCGAGGTACTTGCGCGGGCCGCCGTCCGTCGCGCGAAACCGTCGCGCATGCGTGAAGCCGGGAATCGCGACACGCTCCTGCATGTGCTCGCGGTCGTACCACGCGTTGAAATCGGCTTCGTGCGCGGGGTCGATGTCCGTCCAGACGCAGAGCTGGCCGTGTGGAAGGGAAAGGCGGGTCATGGCGGGTTCCTCGTGACGGGTGTGTCAGGAACCGCAGTGTCCCGAAGACGGGCCGTGCCCGTCCAACAAGAAAACAAATTCGCGGTGAACAGGTTTTCTTATGAGCGGCGCGGACGGCGTTTCGCCGGGGTGGCGGGCGGTGCGGATTCCGGCATGCGTTTTGCCGTTGCGGTCCGGGTTTTTCTTGCCGGGTGGACGGGCGCTTCGTCGACAGCCTCGGCCTTTGCCGATGCGCCCGTCTTCGCATGACTCGATGCGGCCGGCATCGCGCGTGCAACTTCGCTCGCCAGTTCCGCGATGCGCGCGGCGACCGGCAGGCCCTGCGTGCGATACGACGCGACGAGCGGCAGCGCGGGGAATTCGGGTTCGACGTCGAGCAGTTCGAGCGCGCCTTCCTGCAGTTCGCGCCCGATGATCGCGGGCGGCAGCGCGGCCACGCCGAAGCCGTCGGCGACGAGCCGGATCATCGCGGCGACCGACGTGATGCAGTTGATGCTGGCCGGCCGTTCGACGGCCGCGAACAGCCGCTCGATCGTTGCGTGAGGCCCCGAATGTCGCGAGAAGCTGATGATCGGATACGCGGCGAGCCGCGCGATGTCGAGCCGTTCGCCGCCGAGCCCGAGGCGCGGGCTGGCCGCCCAGCGCACCGGGAATTCGCACAGCGGCAGGTTCGTGAAGTCGGGGCCCGGCACCGGGTCGGTCTGCAGGATCAGGTCGACGCCGTCGGTGCTCAACAGGCGAATCAGGTGCAGCGTCGTATCGCTCGTGATTTCGACGTCGAGGCGCGGATAGCGCTCGCGCAATTGCGCCATCAGCGCCGGAAACCAGCTGTGAACGATCGATTCGATCACGCCGATCCGGATCAGGCCCGCGTCGCTCGCCGCGTCGATGTCGCGCCGCATCTCGCTGTCGAGCCGCACGATTCGCTCCGCGTAAGCGAGCATGCGCCGCCCCGCGGGCGTGAGCGTGGCCGAGCGCGTGTTGCGGTCGAACAGACGCACGTCGAACGCCTCTTCGAGCGACGCGATGCGGCTCGACACGGCCGCCTGCGTCGTGTGCAGTTTCTCGGCCGTGAGCCGGAAGTTCTCCAGCTTCGCGAGCCAGACGAAGGTTTCAAGAAACCGGATGTTCATCGAATTCCGAGCGGTGAGGCAGTGCCGCGCGGGGGCGGCGGGATCGGTCGATGTTAGCGGATTTCCGGGGCGTGAACGCGCGCCGTGCGTGCCGGGGCGGGGGGGCGGGCGTTCGAGTGCCGGAAGACACGCGCCCGACCTTGTGCGGCCGCCCGCAACGCGGTGTCACGTGGGCTTCGTGTATCCAGGCATCACGGCTTGTCGAACGCGAGCGTCGGCACATCGACGACCATCGCACCGCCGTCGGCCACGAGCGTCGCGCCGGTCACGAACGACGCGTCGGGCGAGGCCAGGAACGCGCACACGGCCGCGATTTCGTCCGGATCGGCCGCGCGCCGCAGCGGCACGTCGGCACTGACGCGCGCATAGGCGCCGTCGAGCGTGTCGCCGTGAGCGGACATCAGCGGCGCCATTTCCGCATCGGCCATCGGCGTGCGGACCCAGCCCGGGCACACCGCATTCGCTCGCACGCCGTGTGGCCCGTAGTCGCGTGCGAGCGAACGCGCGAGCCCGAGCAGTGCATGCTTGCCGACCGTATAGCCGCATACGCCGGGCCCGGCCACGAGCGCCGCGATCGACGCGACCAGCACGATGCTGCCGCGCCGCGCGATCAGGTCGGGCAGGCATGCGCGTGCGCTGACGAACGCGGTGTCGAGGTTCGCATGCATCGCGTCGCGCCATTGCGCGTCGTCGGTTTCGTCCGCGCGGCCGAGACCGTGGCCGCCCGCGCATGCGACGAGCGCATCGACGGGGCCGAACCGTGCAGCGATCTCAGGCAGGAAACGCGCCCAGTCGGCCGTGCTCGCGGCGTCGCCGGCGAGCGCGAGGCCGCCCGTCTCGGCGGCGAGCGCGTCGAGCGGCGCCCGACGCCGCCCGATCAGCGCGACGCGATCGCCGCGGGCGGCGAAGCGGCGCGCGCACGCGGCGCCGATGCCGGTGCCTGCGCCGGTGATCGCGATCGTACGGGGTTGCGGGTGCGTCATGTCGTTCTCCGGAGGGTGTCGTTTCCGGTCACTTTAGGTGGCGCCGACGCACGCCGGTATCCGCCGAAAGGATGAACGCATACCGGCCGGACGGGCGAGGGCGGTATCGCGCACCGGGCCGACCGGCCGGATCGCGGTCATTTTGCAAAAGCTGACGATGTCCGGCGCCGAATCGCTCTATCCTCCGTATTTTTGCGATGCGTCGCAAAAGCCCGGCAAAATGGCGCGGGCGCGCCCGCCCATCAGTGCGGGGCGCGACGGCCGCCCGATTCCGTCGTGCAAGCGGAGCGGCAGGCGGCAAGATCGGCGTGCGCATGCGACCGATACGGATACATCAGCTCTGCCGATGGCGCAGGGTGCGGTGGCTGATCGCCCGGTCGCGCATCGCGCGGCCGGACCATCGACAGGAACAGGGAGGGGCCGGCAATGAGGCTGGACGACGAAAGAGAAAGCGTGAACGTCGAGGATCGACGCGGCGGTGGCGGGTTCGGCGGCGGGCGCGCGACGATCGGCATCGGCACGATCGTGGTCGCGCTGGCTGCATCGTATTTTTTCGGGATCGACCCGCGCGTCGTGCTCGAAGGCGCATCGGCGCTACAGGGCCGGCAGCAGCAGGCCCAGCCCGCGCCTACGCAGCACCAGGGCGCACCGGCGAACGATCCCGGCGCGGTGTTCACGCGCAAGGTGCTCGGCAATATCGAGCGCACGTGGACGGGCGTCTTCAACACCCAGTTGCATGCGCAGTACCAACCGCCGAAGCTCGTGATGTTCACGAACTCGACGCCGACCGCGTGCGGCACCGGCCAGACCGCGATGGGGCCGTTCTACTGTCCGGGCGACCACAACGTGTACATCGATCTCGGCTTCTACGACGAACTGCGCAAGCGCTTCGGCGCGGGTGGCGATTTCGCGCAGGCCTACGTGGTCGCGCACGAAGTCGGCCATCATGTGCAGAACCTGCTCGGCATTTCCGACAAGGTCGATGCCGCGCGCCGCCGTTCGAGCGAAGCGCGCTCGAACGCGCTGTCGGTGCGGATGGAACTGCAGGCCGACTGCTTCGCCGGCGTGTGGGCGAACAACGCGCAGCGCGCGAACCAGCGGCTGATGGAGCCAGGCGATTTCGAGCAGGGGCTGAAGGCGGCCGCCGCGATCGGCGACGATCGGCTGCAGCAGCAAGGCCAGGGCTACGTCGTGCCGGAGAGCTTCACGCACGGCACCAGCGAGCAGCGTGTGTACTGGCTGCGGCGCGGGATGGAATCGGGCGAAGTGAGCGCCTGCGACACGTTCGCCGCGAATGCGCACTGAGATTCACTGACAGGGCGGGGCGCGCATGGTGCCGCGCCTTCGTTTCGAGGCCGCCCGCGCGGCCGCTCCGGAAACTTCGCCGGTCGTTCCGATCGCGCTCGATCGGCGTGCGCGATGTTCCGCGCCGTCTTCGACATCCATGCTCGGTCCTGCGGCTCACGGCGCATGCCTTCCCGACGCGGATTCCGTCGTCGGGACACGGCCGGTGCGTGCGATGTCTCGCGCCACCCTCGACGGCCATCGTCGACCGCAGGGCTCGCGGCGCATGATGTCCTGACGTCGATTCGGTTGTCGCAACACGACCGGCGCGTCCGCCATCCGGCACCAGCAGACGAATTGCCGATTTGTGCTCACCGGCCCATTTTCGGCGCCGGTAGGCTGGCCCGAACTTCGACGCGTGCGGCCGCCGGCCGCTCCCATCATGCCGACCTCATCCGTTCCAGCCGATCACGAAGCCGCCGACTGGCAGCGCGCGCTGCGCGCGTGCGTCGATGCGTTCGACGCGTTTGCGAGCCCGTCCGCGATCGTGTTCTACCGGCTCGACCTGAGCGGAGAGCCGGCCGATTTCGAGCTGTTCGGCATGCCCGAGTCGATGCATCGCACCTACATCGCGCGCTACCGGATGCTCGATCCGCTGCACCCGTCGCGCTGCGCGGCAGGCGCCCACGCGGTCGTGACGCTCGCTTCCCAATTGCCTGAGGAAAGACGCGATGCGTCCGCATACTGGACCCGTTTCCTGCGGCGGCACGATGTTGCCGACGTCGTCGAGATCTGGCTGCGCGACGACGCGGGCCGGACGATCGGCGCGTTTTCGCTGCTGCGCTTCGGGAAGGGCGTAGCGGGCGGTGGCGTCGGCAACGGCACGGCGGGCCGGTTCGCACCGGGCGAGATCGACGCGCTGGCACGGCTGCAGCCTGTTGCCGAAGCCGCGCTGAGCCCGCTGCTGCGCGCAAGGCGCGGGATTCACCGGATCGATTGCGAGGCGCGGCTGACCTACCGCGAGGAGCAGATCGCCCGCCTCGTACGCGACGGCCGCTCGAACAAGGAGATCGCGCGCGATCTTGCGCTCGGCCAGCCGACCGTCAAGACGCATCTGATGCGGATGTACCGCAAGCTCGGCGTGTCGAACCGCACCGAGCTGGTCGGCACGTTGTTCCTGTAGTTTTTCCGCGTCCGCACCCGCATGCATCACGCGCCATTCATCTGACGATAGCGCGGCGCTCGCACGCCGCCATTCCCCGTTCCCGACTCACCCGCGTTTCGATCCCCCGCGCGCTTGCCAATTTGCGCTCACGGGGCGCGATCCCTCGTCGATACAGTGGTTCGACACCCGCATGCCGGAGCGCACGCGGCCCAGCCACGACAATCATCGAGACGCCCATGAGCACCACAAACTTCGTCGCGGTCAGCGACACCGTGCGCACCTTCGTCGCACGCGATTTCGGCCTTTTCATTGACGGCGCCATGCAGCCCGCGCACGCGGCCGCGCGACTCGACGTGTACGACCCGGCGACGGGCGAGCGGCTCGCGACGGTCGCGGATGCCGACGCGCACGACGTCGAGCGCGCGGTCGCCAGCGCGAAGCATGCATTCGACACCCGCGTGTGGAGCGGGCTGCGCCCGGCCGACCGCGAGCGCATCTTGCTGAAGCTCGCCGACCTGATCGAAGCCGACGCCGAAACGCTCGCGCAGCTCGAAACGCTGAACCAGGGCAAGTCGATCCACGTGTCGCGCGCGATCGAGGTCGGCGCGAGCGTCGAATACGTGCGCTACATGGCCGGCTGGGCGACCAAGATCACCGGCCAGACGCTCGACGTGTCGATCCCGTTTCCGCCCGGCGCGCGCTACACGGCCTATACGCGCAAGGAGCCGGTCGGCGTGGTCGCCGCGATCGTGCCGTGGAATTTCCCGCTGATGATCGCCGTGTGGAAGCTGATCCCGGCACTCGCGGCCGGCTGCACGATCGTGCTGAAGCCGTCGCCGGAAACGCCGCTCACCGCGCTGCGCCTCGCCGAACTCGCCCTCGACGCCGGCGTGCCGCCCGGCGTGTTCAACGTCGTCACCGGCGGGCGCACGTGCGGCGCCGCACTGTCGAGCCACCCGTCGATCGCGAAGATCTCGTTTACGGGTTCGACCGCGACCGGCAAGCAGGTTGGCGCGGCGGCCGTGCAGAACATGACGCGCTTCTCGCTCGAACTCGGCGGCAAGAACCCGATCGTGATGCTCGACGACGTCGACGTCGCGCAGGCGCTCGACGGTGTCGCCGCCGGCGCGTTCTTCAACCAGGGGCAGGTGTGCGCGGCCGCGTCGCGCATCTACGTGCATCGCAGCAAGTTCGCGCAACTCGCGGACGGCCTCGCGGGCGTCGCGCAGTCGATGAAGCTCGGCGCGGGCCTCGACACCACCGCGCAGATCAACCCGCTCGTCTCCGCGCACCATCGCGACAAGGTCGTCCAGCACATCGAGGGGGCGCGCCGCGCGGGCCTCACGTTCCTCGCGGGCGGCACGCCGGCCGACGACCTGCCCGGCTACTACGTGAAGCCGGCCGTGATCGCCGATCCGCATCCCGACAGCGCGATCGTGCGCGACGAGGTGTTCGGCCCGGTGATCGTCGTCGTGCCGTTCGACGATGCGGCCGACGCCGTGCGCCTCGCGAACGCGTCGCCGTACGGCCTCGCCGCGAGCATCTGGAGCAACGACCTGAAGCGCGTGATGAATCTCGTGCCGCAGATCGAGGCCGGCACCGTGTGGGTGAACTGTCACATTCCGCTCGACCCGTCGATGCCGTTCGGCGGCTACAAGCAGTCGGGCATCGGCCGCGAGTTCGGCCAGTACGCGATCGAAGGCTTCACCGAAACCAAATCCGTGTGCATCGCGCACTGACGCGCGGCATCCGTTCCGAACACCCCGAAAACCTCGAACCCCGATCCTCTAACGCGAGCGATCGCGGTTCAAACGATCCGAAAGTGGAGACTGCAATGAGCTACAACGAAGCGAAGTTCTGGCACCCGATGCTGCACCCGAACGAAATGAAACAGCGCAAGCCGATCCGCATCGTGCGCGGCGACGGCTGCTACGTGTTCGACGAAACCGGCAAGCAGTTGGTCGATGGCGTCGCGGGTCTGTGGAACGTGAACGTCGGGCACAACCGCCAGGAAGTGAAGGATGCGATCGTGCGCCAGCTCGATGAACTCGAATACTTCCAGCTGTTCGACGGCATCTCGCATCCGCGCGCGGAAGAGCTGTCGAAGAAGCTGATCGACATGCTGGAGCCGGAAGGAATGCGCCGCGTGCTGTACAGCTCGGGCGGCTCCGACTCGATCGAGACCGCGCTGAAGATCGCGCGCCAGTACTGGAAGGTGCGCGGCCAGGCCGATCGCACGAAGTTCATCTCGCTGAAGCAGGGCTATCACGGCACGCACTTCGGCGGCGCGTCGGTGAACGGCAACACGGTGTTCCGCCGCAACTACGAACCGAACCTGCCCGGCTGCTTCCACGTCGAGACACCGTGGCTGTACCGCAATCCGTTCACGCAGGATCCGGAGGAACTCGGCCGGATCTGCGCGGAAATGCTGGAGCGCGAGATCCAGTTCCAGAGCCCCGACACGGTCGCCGCGTTCATCGCCGAGCCGGTGCAGGGCGCGGGCGGCGTGATCGTGCCGCCGGCCAACTACTGGCCGCTCGTGCGCGAGGTGTGCGATCGCTACGGCGTGCTGCTGATCGCCGACGAAGTCGTGACGGGCTTCGGCCGCAGCGGCAGCATGTTCGGCAGTCGCGGCTGGGGCGTGCGCCCGGACATCATGTGTCTCGCGAAAGGGATCTCGTCCGGTTACGTGCCGCTCGGCGCGACGGCCGTGAACGCGCGGATCGAGGATGCGTTCGCCGCGAACGCGGACTTTGGCGGCGCGATCATGCACGGCTACACCTACGCCGGCCACCCGGTTGCCTGCGCGGCCGCGATCGCGAGCCTCGACATCGTCGTGAAGGAAGACCTGCCGGCGAACGCGGCGAAGCAGGGCGCGTATCTGCTTGAAGCGCTGCAGTCGTTTCCCGAACGCTTCGCGGGGGTCGGCGAGGTGCGCGGCAAGGGGCTGATGCTCGCACTCGACCTCGTCGCGAACAAGCAGACCCGCGAGCCGATCGACCCGCTGTCGGGCTACGCGAACGCCGTCGCGGAAGTGGCGCGCGAGCATGGCGTGCTGGTGCGCCCGGTCGGCACGAAGATCATCCTGTCGCCGCCGCTCGTGATCCAGCGCGAGCAGCTCGACCGGATCGTCGACGCGCTCGCGGCGGGCTTCGAGGCCGTGCCATTCGCGTGAGGCCGTAAAGCGGGAATCGCGTGACGCCGAACCGGCGGTGGAGGGCGGGATAACCCGTTCTCCACCGCCGGTTTGCCGATTTGCGCTATGACCGGATTATTTTGCCTGCGTATTTTTTCGACATCGGATCCGGATTGGATCGACTGGGGCTCCGGTGGCGACGTGCTGATGCGCCGCCCCGGGCCGACCGCGAAGCACGGAACGGAGCGGGCGCCGCAGCGCCGGCTCCGCTCAAAAAGGGAAGGAGACGAACATGTCGGGATGGTCTGGAGTGACCGGCGCCGCGGGCGATACGCCCGCCGGCAAGTCGGCTGAAGCAGGCGGCGGCACGGTGCTGAAGGCGGGCGCGGTCGGTTTTCCGACCGCGCTGGCGAGCGCCGTCGGCCTCATCATGGCGAGCCCGGTGATTCTCACCGCGACGTCGGGCTTCGGAATGGGCGGCTGGGCGTTCGCGGTCGCGATGATCATCGCGTTCGTGATGATGCAGGCGCAGGCGACCACCTTCTCCGAAGCCGCCGCGATGCTGCCCACGGCCGGCTCGGTTTACGATTACCTGTCGTGCGGGCTCGGCCGCTTCTGGGCGATCACCGGTACGATTTCCGCGTATTTCCTCGTGCACGTGTTCGCCGGCACGGCGGAGACGATCCTGAGCGGCATCATGGCGCTCGTCAACTTCGAATCGCTGAACGCCGCGTTCGAGAAGCACAACAGCTCCTGGCTCGTCGGCGTCGGCCTCGTCGTCACCTTCGCGATCACCAACATCATCGGCATCAAGGTGTTCAGCAAGCTCGAGATCGTGCTGACGGCCGGCATGTGGCTGTCGCTGATGATCTTCGGCATCCTCGGCCTCGCGGCCGCGCCGGCCGTGCATCTCGACGGCTGGTTCGGCGGCTCGGAAGTCGGCACGTCGGTGCCGGCGGTGCTGTCGCTGGTCGGGATGGCGATGTTCATGTTCGTCGGCTGCGAGTTCGTCACGCCGCTCGCACCGGAAATGAAGTCCCCCGGCCGCACGATCCCGCGCGCGATGGCGCTCGGCCTCGTCGGCGTCGCGATCTGCATGTTCCTGTACGGCGCGGCAATCCGCCGCCAGGTCGCGAACGTGCCGGTGAGCCCGGACGGCCTCACGCACCTGCTCGACACGCCGGGCGCGATCCCCGCGTTCGCGCTGCAGGTGCTGGGGCCCTTCGGCCGCGTGTGGTTCGGTATCGCGTTCCTGTGCGCGGGCGCCGCGACGATCAACACGCTGATGGCCGGGCTGCCGCGCATCCTGTACGGGATGGCGATCGACGGCGCGCTGCCGCGCTGCTTCGCGTATCTGCATCCGCGCTTCAAGACGCCGGTGGTCGGCATCGTCGCGTCGGCGATCGTGCCGATCTTCCATGCGTGGCTGATCAACGGCAACCTCGACAGTATCCTGCACCTCGTGCTCGCCGCGACCTGCGCGTGGGGCACCGCGTATCTGCTCGTCACCGCGTCGGTCGTGATGCTGCGCATCCGCCGCCCGGATCTGCCGCGTCCGTATCGTTCGCCGCTATTCCCGCTGCCGCAGATCGTGTCGAGCGTCGGTATCGTGCTCGCGATCTGGTACATCACGCCACCCGGCATGAACGCGCGCGACATCTACGTGCCGTTCGGCGCGATGCTCGGGCTCACCGCGCTGTACGCGCTGTTCTGGACGGTGGTCGTGCAGCGCCGGCATCCGTTCAAACCGGTGCCGGTCGAGGAAGTGCTGCGCAACGAGCACGTCGCGTCGTGAGGCTCGCATTCACCCGGTGGCGCGCGGCGCCCGACACGCCGCCGCCCGGCTACCGGCCCGGCGCGATCGCCGCGCGCGTGCTGGCGGACCTCGGTGCGGTGCGCGATGCGCACCGCGGCGCTGCCGAACCCCTGGCCCGGCTGCCGAACGGCGTGCGCGTGAGCATCGAGGAACGCGTCGACCGTCAGTTCCTGATGCATACGGTCAGCGTGCAGGTGTCGATCAGTGCCGACGGCCCGGCCGCGCAGGGCCATGCGCGCGTGCTGCAGACGGGCTGGCTGCGGCGTACCGGCATCGCGGCCGCGCCCGCGCCGGGATGCGACCCCGGATTCGTGAGGGCGGTGGCTGCGCTCGTCGCCGATTCGTCACTTGCCGATGCGCTACGCCCGCTGCACCTGACCGAATGCGGAATCGCCGCGCGCGACGGGCGCTGGACGCTCGCCGTCGTGCCGTTCGGCGGCAGCGAGATCGTGAACCGGATGCCGTCGTTTCGGCGCTATGTCCGCCTGACCGGCGAGCAGGCCACCGCGCTGTCGGTGGCCTGCCTTGCATTCGAAACTGCACTACGCGGAATTTTGCGGGGGTAAGCTATGCCGCTGCGCGCCGTGCGGGCGCAACGCGGATTCAGGGTTTCACCGGAGATGCCGATGCTGTTCCAGTCACGCTCACACGAAGACGTGCATGACCACGGGCTCGCGATCGCGGGTTGGCATCAGGTCTACCGCCAGATGACGCCGGGCCGGTTCAGAGGCACCGTCACGCAGGTGCTGTACGACGAGTTCCATTTCTTCCGCGAGACGACCAACCGGCGTGTCGCGCAAACCGGCGTTGCGCCGGCCGGGCGCACGTCGCTCGCGGTGCCGCTGTCGATGCCGCTCGCCGGCACGTTCCAGGGCCAGCCGGTCGACGGCTATGCGCTGCTCGCGCTGCGCGCCGGCGAGGATTTCGAATTCCACACGCCGGAAGGGATGGGGCTCGTCGGGATCAGCGCCGCGTCGGACATGATCGACGAGCTGTGCGAAGCCGAGTTCGGCGCGGCCGGCGCGCGCAAGCTGCGGCACGTCACGCGGCTGTCGGACGCGCAAGGCGTCGCGCTCGGCGCGCGGCTGTCGTCGCTGATCGACGACGCTCAGCGCAACCCCGGCTGCCTCGAATATGCGGCCACCCGCAAGATGTTCCGCGACGCGATGCTCGGCATGTTCCTCGATGCGCTCGACCAGGGCATCGGCGCCGAGCGCCGCGACATCACGCACGCGACCTACAGCGATATCGTCAGCCGTTGCGAGAAACACCTTCGCGACCGGCCCGAGGAACCCGTCACCGTGCTCGAACTGTGCCGCGCGCTGCGCTGCAGCCGCCGCACCCTGCAGACGAGCTTCCAGCGCGTCGCCGACGTCACGCCCGTTGGCTATCTGCGCACGATCCGGCTGAATGCGGTGCGGCGCCTGCTGCGCACGACCTCGGCACAGCATCTCGGCGTCGGCGAGGCCGCCGCGAGCTGGGGCTTCACGCATCTTGGCTATTTCGCACGCGAGTATCGCGACCTGTTCGGCGAGTTGCCGTCGCAGACCCTGCGTCCCGAATGACGTTTGCGCATCGCGCCGGTTTTGCCGGGCGCGGTCGCGTGTCGCCCTTGCGCTTCATCATTTGCTGATTTGGGATAGGGGTCCCGAATTTTCGCTGGATAGAGTCCTGTCACCCATATCGACAACACCATCGATCTGCACTGCGAATCGATGACATCAGAGGGGCGGGACATGAAGATCGGACGAAGACTGGCCGCGGCCGCGGCCGCGGCCGCGCTGGGCTGCATGAACGCACACGCGCAAACATCGGGCAGCGTGACGCTGTACGGCACCGTGGACACAGGCATCATCTATTCGACGAACCAGCAGTTCACGCGCGCCGACGGCAGCACCGGCAGCGGCCACGCATGGCAGATGGGCGGCGGCAACCTCGTGCCGTCCCGCTTCGGATTTCAGGGCGCCGAGCCGCTCGGCGGCGGGCTCGACGCGGTGTTTTCGCTCGAGCAGCAATTCCTGTCCGCGAACGGGCAGGCGCTGCAGGGCGGCACCGCGTTCAGCCGGCAGGCGTGGGTCGGGCTGCGCCAGGATTCGATCGGCACGCTCGGCCTCGGCCGCCAGTACGATTCGTACACGGACATGCTCGGCGCATACGTATCGAGCAACAACTGGGCGACGCCGTACGGCTCGCATCTCGGCGACGTCGACAACCTGAACGCCGCGTTCAACTTCAACAACGCGGTGAAGTTCACCAGCGCCGACTTCAACGGCCTGACGTTCGGCGGCACGTTCAGCTTCGGCGGGCAGGCCGGCGACTTTTCCGCGAAGCGCGGCTATGCGGTCGCCGCGACCTACACGCGTGCGCCGGTCGCGTTCTCGGTCGGCTATCTCGACCTGCACCAGCCGCTCGACGCCGCGCTCGGCGGCGCGAGCGGCTATATCGGCGACTTCGCGTGCAGCAATCCGGGCGCGATGTACTGCCTGCTCCAGGACGCCGGCTCGATGCGTGCGTTCGGCGCGGGCGGCTCGGTGACGCTCGGCGCGGCGACGGTCGCACTGACCTATACGCACACGCGCCTCGGCGACAGCCGCTATTTCTCGACCGACGCGCAGCCGCGCAAGCAGGCGTTCACGTTCGACATCGGCGAGCTGAACGTCACGTACATGTTCACGCCCGCGCTGCAGGGCGGCGTCGCATACATCTTCAATGCCGCGCACACGGACGGGCGCGGCACGACGCGCTTCCATCAGGTCAACGTCGGGACGAACTACAGCCTGTCGAAGCGCACCGCGCTGTATGCGGTCGCGATCGGCCAGATCTCGAGCGGCACGGGGCTCGGCACCGACGCGAACGGCAATGCGGTGAACTACGCGCAGATTCCGGTGCTCGCGAACAGCAATTCGAGCCGGCAGCTGGCGGTGATGGCCGGGATTCGCGTGAACTTCTGACGGCGCGCACGTGGCGAGGCGGTCGGGGCGGCCGGCTGCGATGGCCGGCCGGTTCCGCCGCGTGCCACAAATTCTTAACGATCGACGTGAACAATGGCGTTCGCTTCAGGACGCCCGAAGCGTCGCCCGTGTTGCACACGTGTGCAACGCGAGGCCGACCCGCCACCACGCCGATCGAGAGAGACCACATGACCTTGCTGAGCCGCCTGCGCGCGCTGTCCGCCGCCGTTGCGCTGTCCCTTGCCGCCTCGCACGCCTTCGCGGCGGATCTCGTCATCGCGGGCCGCGACGACATCTATGGCAAGGGGCTCGCCGACGCCGTCGCCGGCTTCACCAAGCTGCATCCGGGCACCGACATCGAGCTGCTCAAGCTGCCGAACGCGAACCTGTACCAGAAGCTGAAGCTGTCGATGCGCGAAGGAACCGGCACGTACGACCTCGTGATGATGGACGACACGTGGGCGCCCGAATTCATCGGCAACGGCTGGCTGAAGCCGCTGCCGGCATCGCTCGCGGACGCCGATCTCGTGCCGTCGGCGGTCGCGCTGGGCCGCAACTCGGCGGGCGCGCTGTACGCGCTGCCGATCGTCGGCAACGTCGAGATGTTCGCGTACCGGAAGGACCTGCTCGCGAAATACAAGCTGCAGCCGCCGCGCAACTGGGACGACGTGCTGAAGATCGCGCAGACCGTCGGTGGCGCGGATAAGAGCGTGTCGGGCGTCGTGTTCCGCGGCACCAAGGGAAACCCCGTCGTGACGGGCTTCCTGCCGATCCTGTGGGCCTATGGCGGCGACGTGTTCGACCGTGCCGGCAACGTGACGATCGATTCGCGCGAGTCGCAGGCCGCGCTGAAGACGTTCCTCGCGCTGAAGGCCTCCGCGCCGAAGGACGTCGACGTGTATGGCGCCGCCGAAGTGCGCGATGCGCTGCAGCGCGGCACGGCCGCGCAGTCGATCGAGGTGTGGCCGGCGTGGATTCCGGCGCTCGACGATCCGAAGCAGTCGCGCGTGGTCGGGCAGATCGCGTTGCAGCCGCCGCCCGGGCAGACGGCCGGCCCGGCGCCGATGCTCGGCATCTGGCAGATGGGGATTCCGAAGGACGCGCCGCACGCGAAGCTCGCGCAGGACTTCCTGGTCTACCTGAGTTCGCGCGACACGCAAACGCGCCTTGCCGGGATCGGCATTCCGCCGACGCGCCGCAGCGTATTCGCCGATCCGGCACTGGTGCGCCAGTACCGCTGGTATCCCGATCAGCTGAAGGCGCTCGAGGCCGGCCGTGCGCGGCCGCGCGTGAAGGACTGGCAGCAGGTCGAGAGCATTCTCGGCGACCAGCTGCAGCTCGCGCTGACCGGGCAGGCCGCACCCGACGCAGCACTGCGCCAGGCGCAGCAGAAGATCGCGCAGGCGCTGGCCGCGGCGGGCAAGTGACGGCTTGCCGCCACGCTTCATCCGGAATCCGCGCATGAAAGCCCTCGGCCGCAGCCTGCCGTTCGTCGCGCTGCTCGGACCCGCGCTCCTGGTGCTGGCCGCGCTCGCGCTGTACCCGGTCGCGCAGGTGCTGATCGACTCGTTCTGCCAGGTCGACTACACGGCGGGCCGCCGCGCATTCGCGGGGCTCGCGAACTATCGCGCGGTGCTCGGCGACGACGCGTTCGCGGCCGGCTTCGGCAACACGCTGCGCTTCACGATCGCGGCATCGCTCGTCGAAGTCGCGCTCGGCTTCGGTCTCGCGCTGCTGTTCGTGCGCGCGTTTCCGGGGCGGCGCATTGCGCTGCCGCTCGCGATCCTGCCGATGATGCTGTCCACGCTCGTGTGCTCGGCGATCTGGCGCAACTGGCTCAATTTCGACGGCTTCCTCAACGCGCTGCTCGCCGCGTTCGGCATGGAAGGCGTGCGCTGGCTGTCCGATCCGCATCTCGCGCTGTGGTCACTCGCGCTCGTCGACGCGTGGCAGTGGACGCCGATGGCGTTCCTGATCGTGCTGGCCGGGCTGCAATCGATCCCGCAGGAGCTGTACGAAGCCGCGCGCACCGACGGCGCGAGCGAGTGGCAGTGCCTGCGCGACATCACGCTGCCGCTCGCGGCGCCGCAGATCGGCCTCGCGCTGCTGCTGCGCTCGATCGACACGTTCAAGCTGTTCGACAAGGTCTATGCGCTCACGGGCGGCGGCCCCGGCAACGCGACGCAGACGCTGTCGACCTATATCTACGACACGGGCTTCCGCTTCTTCAACGTCGGTCCGGCGAGTGCCGCGTCGGTGCTGATGCTCGCGGCGTCCGCGCTGCTTGTTTCGGGGTACGTATGGCAGACGGTTCGCAAGCGGCGCGCATGACGGCGCGATCCGCGGGCATCGCGCACGCGAGAACGCGTGCCGCATTCGGTTGCGCAGCGCCGTGGATGCTGCGCGCCGCCGCGCTCGCGCTGTTGCTGCTGCCGTGCCTGTGGATGGCCGGCGCGGCGTTCATGCCGACGCTCGAGCGCCTCGATCATCCGCTGCGGATCTTGCCGGCCGCGCCGACGCTCGAGCATTTTGCGTCGGTCTGGTCGAACGGCATCGGCGCGCCGCTCGCCAATTCGCTGCTGGTCGGGTTCGGCACGACGCTGCTCGCGCTGACGCTCGCGCTTCCTGCCGCGTATGCGCTCGTGCGGCTGCGGTTTCCGGCCCGGCTCGACTTGCTGTTCCTGATGCTCGTGCTGGCATTGAAGCTGATGCCGCCGATCACGATCGCGGTGCCGCTGTTCGCACTCGCGAAGCGGCTGCATCTGCTCGATTCGACACTCGGGCTGATGCTCGCTTACCAGATCTACGCGCTGCCGATGGCGATCTGGATGCTGCTCGCGTTCGTGCGCGACGTGCCGATCGAATACGAGGAGGCCGCGTGCATCGACGGTGCGGGGCTCGCGCGGCGGCTCGTGCAGATCGTGCTACCGCTGTGCGCGCCGGGGTTGATCGCGACGGCGATCTTCGTGTTCATCGCCGCCTGGAACGAGTTCCTGATCGCGCTGCTGTTCGTGTCGACGCCGAGCCGCTTCACGCTGCCGCTCGCAATCGCCGGCTACGTGACGGAGAACGGCATCGACTGGGGCGACCTGATGAGCGCGGGGTTGCTGGCGTCGCTGCCGACGCTCGCCGTGGCCGGCTACGTGCAACGCTACCTGCTGCGCGGCTTCGCGGGCGGGCTGAAGTGACGCGACGCGTTACACGCAGCTGTGCCGGACCACGTGCGTAACCGGCACGACGCGCGTGCGCGATGCGCCGTCGAACGTCTGGATCCGGTCGGCGAGCAGGTCGACTGCCGCGTGCGCGAGACCTTGCGTGTCCTGGCGCAGTGTCGTGAGCCGATACGCGTCGTATTCGGCGGCGGGGATGTCGTCGAAGCCGATCACGCGCAGGTCGTCGGGCACGCGCAAGCCGAATGCGCCGCGGGCGGCGTCGATCACGCCGAGCGCGAGCAGGTCGGACGAGCAGAACACGCCGTCCGGGCGGTCGCCGGATGCGAACAGTTGCCGCGCGGCGTCGATGCCGCATGCATGTGTATCGGAGCGCGTATCGATCATGTTGACGAGTACCGCATCGAACGCGTCGCCGCGTTGCAGCGCCAGCGCGAACGCATCCGCACGTGCGCGTGCGCTGTAGCTCGCAGTGCGCGGCCCGACGAACGCGAGCCGGCGCGCGCCGGCCCGCACGAGCCGTTGCGCGGCATGGGCGGCGCCCGCCGCGTTGTCGCTGATGACGACATCCGCACCCGGCAGGTTCGCTTCGCGATTGATCATCACGACGGGAATCCGGTGATCGAGATACTGCCGCGCGACCGACAGCGGCGGCGACGCGGACGTCATCACGAGGCCCGCGATCCGGTAGCTGAGCAGCCGTTCGAGCGATTGCCGGACCTGGTGCGGATCATCCGCGTTGGTGACGAGCGGCGTGAACGCGCGCTGACCGAGCGCGGCCATCAGGTCCGACAGAAGCCGCGCGCGGAACGGATTCTCGAACCCGGCCGTCACGACGCCGATCATGCTGCTGCGCTGCGTGATCATGTCGCGCGCGATCAGGTTGACCTGGTAGCCGAGCGCACGCGCGGCCACCATCACGCGTTCGCGCGTTTCGGGTGCGATGCTCGCCGTCGGCGAGAACGCACGCGACACCGCCGAGCGCGACACGCCGGCCCGCACGGCGACATCCGATGCAGTCACCCACGTTTTTCTTTCCTTGTCACTCATCGATTCATGATCCCTTCGCGATACGAAGCTTCCACGCCGCTGGCCGACTGGATGTCGGCGCTCGACGACGCGCGGCCGCTGCATACGCTGACCCTACCGGGCAGCCATGACACCTGTGCGTATACCGTCGACGATCCGCTCGTGCGCACGCAGCGCGCATCGCTCGCCGCGCAGCTCGCGCACGGTGTGCGGCTGCTCGACATCCGCTGCCGGCACCGGTGCGATGCGTTCGACATCCATCACGGCGGGATCGCGCTCGGCATGTCGTTCGACGACGTGCTCGCGGACTGTACGCGTTTTCTCGATGCGCATCCGCGCGAATGCATCGTGATGTCGGTGAAGGACGAATGGCCCGCGCAGGCGTGCACGCGCAGTTTCGATGCGACGTTCGACGCGCATCGTGCGCGGCACCCGCGGTTGCGCTGGCATGCGGGCGGCGCGCTGCCGGCGCTCGGCGACGTGCGCGGCGCGGTGGTGTTGTTGCGGCGGTTCCGCAGCAGCCGGCCGCTGGGCATCGACCTGACCGCGTGGCCCGACAACGCGACCTTCACGATCGATCATCCCGATGCGGCGTTCGTGATCCAGGACGAATACCGCGTGCCCGTTGCCGGGTCGATCAACTACAAGTGGCGCGTGATCGATGCGCTGCTGACCGGCATGCCGTCGCCGGAAAGCGGCCGCTGGGCGATCAATTTCTGCAGCGGTACGGGGATGGGCGCGAATCCGTCGGTGGTCGCGCGCGGCGACGGCAGGGTGCAGGGGATTCAGGCGCGGCTCGCGGCGCGGTTGCGCGAGCAACGGGGTTCGTGTGGCGCGATGCTGCTCGATTTCTGCGACGACGATGACTGGGCGTTGGTGCGGGCGCTGGTTGAATGCAACGATCACGTGCCCGGGCCGAGTGACGGGCGCAGGCTGGCGGGGTGCTAGTGAAGACGGGCAGGGCGGGCGTTTGGTGGAAGGTTGCGCGACCGGAATCTTGCGCGTCGGTGCTGATACGTAGCCTGCGGCCCGCTGCATGCCTGCGCCTGCTGTTGCGCGGCATGTGGCGGGACCTCCGCTTCCCGTGAAGATCGGCACGTTGCCGAATGTATGACGAGCGGTCCATGTTGCGAACCGAGGCCGATGGATAAGGTTGAACCGTTCGTGGCGGGCGCGGTTCGATCGAGTCCGTCGCGGATATCCGGATGTTTCTCAACTCGGCGGGAGGCAACGGGCACTGTATGCCCGGCATCGCGCCGGCCCATGAACGTCGTCGTGGAAGGCAGAGCCTGCTTCGCCGCGAACTGTCCACGACGCAGGACTGCAAGGAGAGAGGTCATGGCAACGCTCGTCAACATCATGAAGGGCACCCCGAACGCGGTGCAGATCTGGGGCTTTCACGGCCCGTGCAACGTCAGGGACGTCGCAGCGGCACTGAATACCATCGCGTCCGGATTGAGCGGTGACGGTCACACGATTCACATCATGTCCGGAACGCACGGCTATTGCGCGGGGCAGGTCGGTGCAGTCGCCACGCGCGATCAGCGATTCGCCGCGGAAGACCGGGCGCTGGCTTCGCCGAAGACGAAGGACAACAAGCCGGTCGCGGTTGCGGTACACGACTTCAATACGGCGAAGCTGCCCGCGCCGGATTACGTGACGGCAGCGATGGCGAAGCTGAACGGCGACATGCGCGCGATCGTGCAGGGCGACCCGGGCACCGCGACGTTCCTGCTCGCGTATTGCTGCAGCGCCGGGACACCGTAACGCGCTGTTGTGCGCTGACGGGCGGACGCGGCGGTCCGCCCCGTTTCGCAACGACGTGGCGTCGTGCGGATGCGCGTGCGGCCGTGGCGTTCAGCGCGTCGCGATCGCCACTGCCGCACCGGCCATCGCCGTCGCGCTCGTGCGGTTCGCGATCCGCTTCGCGCGTGCCGACGTGAGGAACGCACGCGCACGCGAAGCGAGCAGCGACCAGAAGCAGTCGGCCAGGATCAGGACCGCGAGCATCGTGCCGACGAGCTCGGTCCACGCGAGGACACCGACATGCGTCAGGTCGACGATCGTCGGCAACAGTGCGAGATAGAAGAGCATGATCTTCGGATTGCCGAGCGTGACCAGCGTGCCCGCGACGAACATGCGCCACGGAGACTGGCCGCGCGGCAGGTCGCCGGCCTTCGTGTCGGTCGGCGCGGTCCACATCTTCCACGCGAGAAACAGCAGGTACGCGACACCGAGCAGCTTCAGCACGAGCAGGCCCGTCGCGAACGTGCGCGCGAACGCGGACAGCCCGGCAACCGCCAGCGTGAGCCACAGCGCCTCGCCGATCCACATCGCGGCGAGGAACGGCAGCACGTCTCGCACGCCGTTCGTCAGCACGCGCGCGACGAGCGCGGCGACGCTCGGGCCGGGCGTGCCGGCGGTGACGAGCAGGGCGATGGCGAACACGGCGAGCGCGGACAGCGTCATGACGGACCTCGTGGGCAGGGCGTTCGAAACGTATGAACTTTCGATTATAGTGACGGCCGTTCCCGCCTGCCTACCTCGTCGTGATGACAGTATCGATCCGGATTCGTCCCGCCACGCGGGAAGACGCGGCCGCGATGGCCGCCGTGGAAGTGGCCGCCGCCCAGCGCTTTCGCGACATCGGCATGCCCGACATCGCCGAAGGCGAGCCGACCGATGCGGCCGACGTGCGGATGCGCATCGACGACGGTCGCGCGTATGTCGCGACGGACGAAGCGGGGACGTGCGTGGGCTTTGCGTTCTACCGGCTGCTCGATGCGCGGCGGCTTTATCTGGAGGAGCTGGATGTCGCGCCGTCGCACGCGGGGCAGCGGATCGGCGCGCGCCTGATCGAACGGATCATGACGCGCGCCGCGCAGGACGGCATCGCACAGGTCGTGCTGTCGACGTTCCGCGACGCGCCATGGAACGCGCCGTACTACGCGCGCCTGGGCTTCGACGTCATCGACGACGCATCGCTCGACGACACGCTGCGCGCGATTCGCGCGCATCACGTGGCACGCGGGCTCGACGAGACGCAGCGCGTGTTCATGCGCGCTCACGTGCGCGCATGAACGCGTCGCCGACCGTCAGGCCGCGTCGCTGAGCGCCGGGTAGTCCGTGTAGCCCGTTTCGCCTTCGGCGTAGAACGTCTCCGGCACCGGCTTGTTCAGCGGTGCGCCGAGTTCGAGGCGGCGCGGCAGGTCCGGGTTCGCGATGAACAGCTTGCCCCACGCGATCGCGTCGGCGTGACCGCTCGCGAGCGTCTCCTGCGCCGATTCGAGCGTGAATTGCTCGTTTGCGATCAGCGGGCCGCCGAACGCCTCCTTCAGACGCGGGCTCAGTTGGTCGCCCGAATACGATTCACGCGTGAAGATGAACGCGATCTTGCGGCGGCCGAGTTCGCGCGCGACGTAACCGAACGTCGCGGCCGGGTCGGAATCGCCCATCGTATGCGCGTCGCCGCGCGGCGCGAGATGCACGCCGACACGGCCCGCACCCCACACGTCGATCGCCGCGTCGACCACTTCGAGCAGCAGGCGCGCGCGGTTCTCGATCGGGCCGCCGTACGCATCGGTGCGGTGGTTGGTGCTGTCCTGCAGGAACTGGTCGAGCAGGTAGCCGTTCGCGCCGTGGATCTCGACGCCGTCGAAGCCGGCCTTCTTCGCGTTTTCGGCGCCCTTGCGGTACGCGGCGACGATGCCCGGAATTTCATCCAGTTCGAGCGCGCGCGGCGTCACGAACGGTCGCGGCGGCCGCACGAGGCTCACGTGACCGCCGGCGGCGATCGCGCTCGGCGCGACCGGCAGGTCGCCGTTCAAGAACACCGGGTCCGAAATCCGGCCGACGTGCCAGAGCTGCAGCACGATGCGGCCGCCGGCCGCGTGCACGGCCTGCGTCACGCGCTTCCAGCCTTCCACCTGCTCGTCGGACCAGATGCCCGGCGTGTCCGCGTAGCCGACGCCCTGCGGCGTGACCGAGGTTGCTTCGCTGATGATGAGGCCGGCCGACGCGCGCTCGGCGTAATAGCGGGCCATCAGGTCGTTGGGCACGCGCGCGCTGCCTGCGCGGGCACGGGTGAGCGGCGCCATCACGACGCGGTTCGGCAGGGTCAGGTCGCCGAGGGTAACGGGATCGAACAGAGTGGGCATGGCAGATAACCTTTTCAGAAAGGCGGGATTACCGCCGCGTCGTGCGCGGCGTGCGGCCCGCATGGCCTGGGTCAGAGTTCACGGCGCAGGGCGTCGAGAAATGCATCGATGACGGCCTCGTTGCGCCGGAAGAACGCCCACTGGCCGATCCTCGTCGACGTCACGAGCCCCGCGCGCTGCAGCGTCGCGAGGTGCGCGGAGACGGTCGACTGCGACAGCCCGCAGCGCGCGTCGATCTGCCCGGCACAGACGCCGTGGTCGTACGGCAGCGTCTGCTCCGGGAAATGCGCGCCCGGCGTTTTCAGCCAGACGAGGATTTCCCGGCGCACGGGGTTCGAAAGCGCTTTCAGGATCGCGTCGATGTCGAGTTCGGTCGGCATGGAAGGGTGTGGTGTTTGGGGCGTTCGTCCGGAAAACCGGTGCAAGCGGGTATCGTCGATGGGCGAATCATATATCGGAAAGTTGCGATATGCATGAAGGCACTGATGGAAGTGGGGTTGTTCATCGGTCGAAGCATCAGCGAATCACGCGCCCCCGTATTGCGCGAACAGCCAGCGGCGCATGGCCCCGAGCGCTTCCGAATCGGCATTGGCCTGCGGAAAGACGACGTAAAACCCGAGCGACATCGGAAACGAAAAATCGAACACGCGGCGCAGCCGGCCTTCCGCGATATCGCGTTCGACGAGCGGCTCGCTGGTCAGCGCGATGCCTTGACCCGCGACGGCGGCGTCGATGGCGAGCAGCGACTGGCTGAACCGCGGCCCTTTCGTGGGATCGGTCTGCCCCTTTCCGCCGAGCTTCTCGATGAACTCCGGCCACAGGTCGTGCGCGTCGTGCAACAGCGCATGCTTCGACAAGTCTGCGGGTGTGCGGATCGGCGGGCCGCTTTCGAGCAGTTTCGGGCTGGCGACGGCGAAGATGTCGAGCGGAAACAGCAATTCCGCGACCAGGCCGGCCGGGAACGCGGGCTTGCCGAGCCGGATCGCGATGTCGACGCCGTCGGCCCGGAACGACGCAAGGCGCTCGTCGGCGATGACGCGAACCTCGATGTCGGGATGCAGGCGACCGAAGTCCGACAGGCGCGGGATCAGCCACTTCGACGCGAACGACGGCGTCGTGCTGACCGTCAGGACCATGGGACGCTGGCCCAGTGCGTCCGTGGCATCGGCGATTATCTGCAGCGCGCGCTGGACCGACGAAAAGTACTCGAGCCCTTCGCGCGTCAGCGCCAGTCCCCTGGGCAGCCGCCGGAACAGCTGAATCTCCACGACTTCCTCCAGATGCCTGACCTGCTGCGCCACCGCGCCCTGGGTCACGCCGAGTTCGTCGGCGGCCAGCCGGAAATTGAGGTGGCGCGCGGCGGCCTCGAACGCGCGAAGCGCATTGAGCGGCGGGAGGCGACGGGTACGCGACAGAGCCTTCATACAGTAGAAAATCTACAGTGTGTGTGGAGAAATCATCGTTCGACAAGGCGATTATAGAGTCCTAGAGTGGCGCTTCAGCACGACGATCGCGGCGTTGAGCCGACCTATTCGGGAGAACAGCATGACTGTAGAGAAAGTGGCATTGGTGACGGCGGCGGGCAAGGGCATGGGCGCCGCGATCGCGCGGGATCTTGCGAGCAACGGTTATCGCGTCTCGCTGATGTCGCCGTCCGGCAGCGCGGTCGAGCTTGCCGCGGAACTCGGCGGTTTGGGTATGGCGGGATCCGTCACCGACGACGCCGACATCGAGCGTTTCGTGAACGGGACGCTCGCGAAGTACGGCCGCATCGACGCGGTCGTCAACAACACCGGGCATCCGCCGAAGGGCGACCTGCTCGCCATCGAGGACGACAAGTGGCACGAAGGGCTCGACCTGATCGTGCTCAACGTCGTTCGCGTGCTGCGCCGGGTGACGCCCGTGTTCCTGAAGCAGGGCGGCGGCGCGGTGGTCAACATTTCGAGCTTCGCAGCCGACGCGCCCGAGCAGGCGATGCCGGTGTCGTCCGCGCTGCGCGCGGCGCTGAGTTCCGTCACGCGCCTGTACGCCGATCGGTATGCGAAGGACAACATCCGCATCAATTCGGTGCTGCCCGGCTTCATCGACAGCTGGCCGGCGACGCCCGAGATCGTCGCCCGCATTCCGGCCGGCCGCTTCGGCAGGACGCAGGAGATCGCGCAGACCGTGACGTTCCTGCTGTCGGAAGGCGCCGGCTACATCACCGGGCAGAACATTCGCGTCGACGGTGGGATCGTGCGCGCGCTGTAAGCGGAAGGCGGCGCGCGACGCCAGGCATCAGTTGTGCCGCTCGCCGATCCGGTTTTCTTCCGGACTCCAGACGCTGAGCCCTTCCGTCGGGTCCATCGGCAGATCCCAGGGCCGCGCGGCGATCGCCTGCATCGTCGCGTCGAACCCGGCCTGCCGGCGGGCCGCGATGCCGGCGGGTGTGAAATCGATGTCCTTCCACTGATCGTCGCCGTCGAGCCGGGGCGCCGCGAGCTTGATCACGTGCATCGTGGTCTGGCAGCCCCACGCGGCGAGCGCTTTCACATCGGCCGACGTGCGCTCCGCCTCCGGCAGCCGCATGACCAGTTCCCGGATCACGTGGCGCAGCCGGTGAATCTGCTGCTGCCGCGCGATGTTGCTGTCCGTGCGGCTCGCGTACTGGATGTCCTTCTGCCGCTCCGACACCTGCCAGATGCTTTGCGGCTCCGGCCCGACCGGATTCCACATCTGCACCGAGAAGATGATCGAGCTGCGACGCGGCGCGTCGTCCAGCACGACTTCGACCGGCGTATTCGAGTAGATGCCGCCGTCCCAGTAGGGCGTGCCGTCGACCCGCACGGCCGGGAACGCGGGCGGCAGCGCGCCCGAGCTCATCACATGATCGATGCCGAGCGGCCGGTCGCGCGAATCGAAATAACGCATCGTGCCCGTGCACGCGTTGACCGCGCCGACGGTCAGTCGTGGCCGGCCCGCGTTCAGCAGGTCGAGATCGACGAGCGACGCAAGCGTGTCGCGCAGCGGCTCGACCACGTAGTAAGACGCGCGCTCGACGCCGACCCGCGCCAGCGGCCCGAGCCAGGCGGCGGGATTCGGCCGGAAGAATCCCGGCAGGCCCGCGCCGATGACCGCGAGTTCCGAGCCGATCTTGTCCCAGCTCGTCGGGAAGCCCGGCACGTTCACGGCGGGCCGTTCGGTGACGTGTCGCCAGAATTCGGCCATCCGTTGCGCGCGGTGTCCGGGCGCATTGCCGGCGATCAGCGCCGCGTTGATCGCGCCGATCGACGTGCCGATGACCCAGTCGGGCTGAATGCCCGCCGCCTCCATCGCCTCGAATACGCCGAGCTGGTATGCACCGAGCGCGCCGCCGCCCTGGAGCACGAGCACGACCTGGCCCGGCAGTTTCGGATGTGCGGGTTGACTTGCCGTCATCGCTTGCCTCGTGGTCGGTGACGGCCGGCGGGTGCCGGCCGGATGGAACCAGTGTAGGCGATCGTCGGGCCGCATCCGTGGCGCCGGATGTTCGCGGGGCGCTGCGGCGCGCCGCGTCATTCCACGGTGATGGTCTCCTTCATGTACGGATGAATCCCGCAGAACACCTTGTAGACCCCCGGCTTGTCGAAACGGAACGAGTAGGTCTCGTCCTGGTCGAGCGCTTTCGAGTGGAAGATGCCCGCGTCGTTGACGACGGTATGCGGCTCCGCGTCGAGGTTTTTCCACGTGACCGTCGTGCCGGCCTTGATCGTGGTCGACATCGGCGAAAACATGAAATTGTGGATCGTCACGAGCGGGCCGGCCGGGGTCTGCGCGAACGCGGCGAGCGGCGTGCCGACGGCGGCCGCGCTCAGGATCAGTGCGGCCGCCAGCGTCGAGGGCTTCAGGAAGGTCATGTCGGTCTCCTTGTGTATCGGCATCAGGCCAGGGTCGTGTCGTGCAGCGACGCCGCGACGGGGTGGCCGGCGAAGTCGACGGTCGTCACGCCGAGCATCGCGGGCAGCCGGTCGCGCGGCACCGTGAGCGGCACCGGGCCCGGGCCGTTGCCGGCGGTCGGCTGCGGGAACGCGGTGGACCGCGCGGTGTGAAACGTCACGTTGCCCTCGACCTTCGACACGATCTGGTGGATGTGCCCGTTCAACACGGTGACCGAGCCGAAGCGGCGCAGCAGCGCCATCGTCTGCGGCGCGTCGCCGGTGCCCCAGCCCCACGGCTCGTAAATGGTCCACATTGGCATGTGCGAGAACACGACGATCGGCGTGCTCGATGATTGCCCCTTCAGATCCTGCGCGAGCCACGCGAGCTGTTCGTCGCCGAAGCTGCCGAGCCCGTTGGGCTTGAAATGCATCACGTTGACGAGTGCGACGAAGTGCACGCCCGCGTGATCGAAGCTGTAGTAGCCACGGTTGTCGGAAGCCTTGCCGAACCGGCTGAAATATTCGGCGCCCGAGCCGTCGGTCACGTCGTGTTCGCCGGGCACCGTGTGCAACTCGGGCACGCGCAGCGCGGACAGCAGTTGCGACGCGTGGTCGAATTCTTCCGCCTTGGACAGGTGCGTGATGTCGCCGGTATGGATCGCGAGCGCGGGCGCGGCAGGCATCCCGTTCACCAGATCGATCGTCTGCCGCAGCGTGGCCGCGACGTCGGGATTCGCGTCCTTGTTGAAGCCGATGTGCGTGTCGCTGATCTGCACGAACAGCGGCCGGCCCGCATTCGCGGGGACTGCGGCGCCGCTTTGCGCGAGCGCGAGATCGAACGGTGTCAGGATGCCGCCCGACAGCGTAAACAGCGTGCCGAGGCCGCCGAACGCCATGCATTGCAGGGCCTTGCGGCGCGACGGGCGGGTGGGGGTCGATGAAGACATGTAAGCCTCGCATTCGTATGACGGAACCGGACGGCCGGATCGTCCTGGAGTTAGCCGGCGCCTTCGCATTCCATACCGATGCGGCGACGGATTTATTCCCGCTTCTTTGCGAGGCCTGACGCGGCCGTTCGATGCTTGCGGATCGCTGATGGAGCGCTGATGGATGGCCCGTCAATGTCCTGTAAGTGACACGTCACGTTTGCGTCATGTTCGCCCGATAGCCTGCGACACCGAATCATCTATCCGGAGCCCCTCATGCCGAATCCCGCGGCAACGGAAACCAGTGGTGCGGGCGGTCGAAGCACGCGCACCATCAGTCTCGCGTCGTTCTTTCCGATCGTTGCCTGCGGCATCGTCCACGTCGGCGCTCACCCGAGCGCGGATCCCGGTCTGGTCAAGGAAAGTTCGGTCCTGCCGACCGTGCTGCTCTTCGTCGCGCAGTCGGCGGCACTTTACTGGGCGCTCCACAAGCTGTTCTGAGCCGCGCCGGCCGATGCCATACCCGGCCGCGCGGCACGCGGCCGGTCCCATCGATTTTCAATTCGACCAAGACGCTACCGATGGATATCCGCTTCTTCAATCCGAATCGCACCGCCAACGCGTCCGCGTGGCGCGTGCTCCCCAACCGCTGGGATGCGGTCGCGTTTCCGCTGATGATCGGCATACTCGCGATGGCGATCGTCGGCTTTCACGAGACGATGGCGCCGATCGCGACCCTGCAGACGCAGAAGATCTCGCTCGATCCGTCGAACCTGCCCGAATACGCGTTGCGCACCACGCTGCGGATGCTCGCCGCGATGATCGCGTCGCTCGCGTTCACGCTGGTCTACGGCACGCTCGCCGCGAAAAGCCGCCGCGCCGGCATGGTGCTGATCCCGATCCTCGACATCCTGCAGTCGGTGCCGGTGCTCGGCTATATCTCGTTTACGGTCACGTTCTTCCTCGCGCTGTTCCCGGGCCGCGTGCTCGGGGCCGAGCTCGCGGCGATCTTCGCGATCTTCACGAGCCAGGCGTGGAACATGACGTTCAGCTTCTACCAGTCGCTGCGCACGGTGCCGCGCGACCTGAGCGAAGTGTCGCGCGGCTTCCACCTGACGTCGTGGCAGCGCTTCTGGAAGCTCGAGGTGCCGTTCTCGATGCCGGGGCTGATCTGGAACATGATGATGTCGATGTCGGGCGGCTGGTTCTTCGTCGTCGCGTCGGAGGCGATCACCGTCGGCAACCAGACCATCACGCTGCCCGGGATCGGCGCGTATCTCGCGCAAGCCATCTCGGACAAGAACATCGGCGCGGTCGGCTGGGTAATCGTTGCGATGTCGGTCGTGATCCTGGCCTATGACCAGTTCCTGTTCCGCCCGCTCGTCGCATGGGCCGACAAGTTCCGGATGGAGAACACCGCGTCGGGCGACGCACCGCAATCCTGGCTGCTCGACATGATGCGCCGCACGCACCTGATTCATCAGCTGCTCGTGCCGGCCGGCTGGCTGCTGTCGCAGGCCGCGCGGATTCCGCTGCGTGTGCCGTCGTTCGGCGGTATCGGCGCGCGTGGCGCAGCGAGCCATCGCCCGTCGCGCATCGGCGACATCGTGTGGGGCGCATTCGTGATCGTGCTGACCGCGTACGTCGCGTGGCGCGTCGTCAGCTTCGTCGCGACCGGCGTGACGATGAGCGAGGTCGGCCACGTGCTGATGCTCGGGCTGATCACGCTGCTGCGCGTGATCGTGCTGATCGCGATCGCTTCGGTGATCTGGGTGCCGCTCGGCGTGCTGATCGGGCTGCGCCCCGCGCTGGCCGAGAAGATCCAGCCGCTCGCGCAATTCCTTGCCGCGTTCCCGGCGAACCTGCTGTTTCCGGTGTTCGTGATCGTGATCGTCCACTTCCATCTGAACGCGGACATCTGGCTGTCGCCGCTGATCGTGCTCGGCACGCAGTGGTACATCCTGTTCAACGTGATCGCCGGCGCGATGTCCTATCCGAACGACTACAAGGAAGCGACGAAGAATTTCCGCATCCGCGGCTGGCAGTGGTGGCGCCAGGCGATCCTGCCCGGCATCTTCCCGTATTACGTGACCGGTGCGATCACCGCGTCGGGCGGCGCGTGGAACGCGAGCATCGTGTCCGAGTTCGTGCAGTGGGGCGACACGAAGGTCGTCGCGCACGGCCTCGGCTCGTATATCGCACAGACGACCGCCGCCGGCGACTTCCCGAAGATCATCCTGGGCATCGCGGTGATGTCCCTGTTCGTTACCCTGTTCAACCGCCTGCTGTGGCGTCCGATGTACGCCTATGCGGAATCCCGGCTCCGTCTCGATTGAGAGTAAGCGCGATGCAAAATTCGACCGTAATCAACGCCCCCGCCCAGACGTCCCAGCCGCTTCAGCCGCCGCGCCTCGGTGAGGAAATCCTGCGCGTGGATCACGTCTGCCGTGGCTTCAACAAGACGCAGGGCGAACTGCTCGTGCTCGACGACGCGAACCTGTCGCTGCGCGAAGGCGAGATCGTCGGGCTGCTCGGTCGTTCGGGCTCGGGCAAGTCCACGCTGCTGCGGATCATCGCGGGGCTGATCGAGCCGACCGGCGGTGAAGTGACCTATCTCGGCAAGCCGCTGACCGGCCCGGCCGAAGGCGTCGCGATGGTGTTCCAGACCTTCGCGCTGTTTCCGTGGCTCACCGTGCTGCAGAACGTGGAAGCCGGGCTGGAAGCGCTCGGCGTCGGCGCACGCGAGCGGCGCGAACGCGCGCTCGCAGCGATCGACCTGATCGGTCTCGACGGCTTCGAGAACGCCTACCCGCGTGAGCTGTCGGGCGGCATGCGTCAGCGCGTGGGCTTCGCGCGCGCGCTCGTGGTCGACCCGACGATCCTGCTGATGGACGAGCCGTTCTCGGCGCTCGACGTGCTGACGGCCGAAACGCTGCGTACCGACCTGCTCGACCTGTGGACGCAAGGCCGGATGCCGATCAAGTCGGTGCTGATCGTCACGCACAACATCGAGGAAGCGGTGTTCATGTGCGACCGGATCCTCGTGCTGTCGTCGAACCCGGGTCGCGTGATCGCCGAGATCAAGGTGCCGTTCAAGCATCCGCGCAACCGGCTGGATCCCGATTTCCGCAAGCTCGTCGACGACATCTACGCGAAGATGACCGCGCGCCAGACCGGCGAGGCGACGAAGAAGGGGCTCGAGCTCGGCAGCTGGATGCCGCGCGTGTCCACCAACCTGATGGCCGGCCTGATCGAGACGCTCGCGATGGCGCCGTATCACGGTCGCGCCGACATGCCCGAAATCGCACGCACGCTGCATCTGGAAGTGGACGAACTGTTTCCGATCGCCGAAGTGCTGCAGTACCTCGGCTTCGCCGACGTGCGCGAAGGCGACGTATTCCTGACGCCGCCCGCGCGCGTGTTCGCGGAATTCGGCACGCAGGAGCGCAAGCTGATGTTCGCGGATCACCTGCTGAAGCACGTGCCGCTCGCCGCGCGGATCAGGAAGGTGCTGAACGAGCGCCCCGGCCATCGCGCGCCGCGCGTGCGTTTCGAGCAGGAGCTGGAGGATTTCCTGTCGGATGACGCGGCGGAGGAAACGCTCGACGCGGTGATCGACTGGGGCCGTTACGGTGAAGTCTTCTCGTACAACGACAAGACCGAGGTGTTCAGTCTCGAGGATGTGGAGAGCTGAGATCCGTCGATGGGTAAGGCAGCCCTGGCTTTGATTTGACCGGGCGCCAGACATCGAGGCCAGCAACGGCTGCTTCGTACGATGCGCCTGAGCGAATCGCTCAGGCGCGTCCGTCCGCGTATTCGCTGCCGAACGGCCAAAGGGAAAATACGTCCGCCCCGACAGCAATTCAACGGCCTTTTAGTGCGGGCGGCGGTGTAGGCGATGGCGGGAACAACTATGCAACGCATGGCTCAACGAGCGGGAAGAATACCGGTGGCGGCCAGCTGCTCTACGTGAGCGAGAGCGATATCAGCAGCGCGACCGCGAAGCGCGTCATCAGTGCGCGCAACGTTACGATCACGGACGAGGCGAACCGGAAGCAGGATGGGGAGGGCGGGTGGCGGCGCCGGGCGCAGGCGTGTCGGCAAAGCTCGCAACGTCCGAACACGGCCCCAACCATCACTCCGGCAAATCCCACTGATTCGCCTCCCGTTCGACCCCACCCGTACTCAACCCTTCGATCTTCTCCATACGCTGCCGCGCGAGTTCAGGAAGCCGGTTCGTCACGCCGATCACGAGCGCTTCGGCGAGCGCGAGCGCGGGCACGTTCGTCTGCAGCATCGCGAACGGCCGCCCCTGGATCCGCAGCACGATCTCGGCGAACGCGCTGATCGGCGAGCGCCATTCGTCGGTGATCAGCAGCACGCGCACGCCGAGCTGGTGTGCGGCCTGCGCAAACCGGAGGCTGTCCTTCTGATAGCGGCGAAAATCGAAAATGACGAGCACGTCGCCCGGTCCCATATCGGCCAGCGACACCGATGCGAGATTCACGTTCGGCTCGACGTACTGCACGTGCGGGCGCGCGTAGGCGAGCGTGAACGAAAACAGCGACGCGAGCGGCGCCGTATAGCGGCCGCCGCCGCACAAAACGCGGATATCGGGATCGGCCAGCAACGCCACCGCGTCGTCGAATGCCGCCGCGTCGAGCCCGTCGATCGTCGTGGCGAGCGCTTGCGAGAGCCGCTGAAAGATCGCTGCATGGCTGTCGCGCATTCCGGATTCCGAGTGGAACGCATCCATTCGCGCGAGCGGCGAATTCATCGCGGTGTCGATCTCGTCGTACAGCGCCTGCTGGAACGACGAGTAGTTCGGAAAGCCGATCCGCACGACGAAGCGAAACACGGTCGGGTCGCTCACTTCGGCTTGCTTCGCGAAGCTCGCGATCGGCCCGAGCCCGAGGCTCGGATAGCGATCCAGCAGTGCATGCGCGACCTTCTGTTCCGACGGCGTGAAGCTATCCATCTGCGATAGCAGCAACACCCTGATGCTTGTCCCCATCGGGCACCCCGACCTTCTCTTGGCTGAATGACAAACGGCAGACGTGCGTCTGCCGGCAACTCCACGCATGTTAGCCCATCGACACCGCGCGACACGCATGCGATCGAAGGTTACGGGGACGCATCGCACTGCGCGTCGATCATTCACATATGTAATGAAACGAACATTCGGTGGCCGGCCTAAGCGTCGTATTTCGCGAAAAATTCAGTGATAACCCTAGGTTTTGACAGGGAAATGCCGATGCTATGATCGCGGCCTCACCGGAATGTATCGTTTGTTACATATCGGATCAACAGCGCCGACCAGCCTCCGGGCCAGTCACGCATCCGGGCATGGCCCGGTTACTCGTCTGGAGGATCCCGTCATGAGGCGGCTCGTAGTACTCACCCTGTTGTCGGCGATGAGCGCATGCGCGCTCGCCGCGTCGGAACCCGCGGTGGAAGCGAAGAACGGCATGGTCGTGTCGTCGCAGCACTTCGCGTCGCAGATCGGCGTCGACATCCTGAAGGCGGGCGGCAACGCGGTGGACGCCGCAGTGGCAGTCGGCTACGCGCAAGCGGTGACCAATCCGTGCTGCGGCAACATCGGCGGCGGCGGCTTCATGACGCTGCATCTGGCCGACGGCCGCGACCGCTTCATCAACTTCCGCGAGACGGCACCGGCTGCGGCATCGGCGAACATGTATCTCGATGCGAAGGGCGACGTGATTCAGGGCGACAGCCTGTACGGCTATCGCGCGGTCGGCGTGCCGGGCACGGTCGCGGGCCTCGACCTCGCGCAGCGCAAGTACGGCAAGCTGACGCGCAGGCAGGTGATGGAGCCGGCGATCCGGCTCGCGCGCGACGGCTTCGTACTGACGCGCGGCGATACGGACATCCTCGATACGACGATCGAGCGCTTCAGGAAGGATCCGGAAGCCGCGCGCATCTTCCTGCGTCCGGACGGCTCGCCGCTGCAGCCGGGCGACCGCCTGGTGCAGAAGGACCTGGCGCGCACGCTCGAGCGTATCGCGGAGCAGGGCCCCGAAGCGTTCTACCACGGCGAGATCCCGAAGATCGTCGAAGCGGCGTCGAAGCGCGGCGGCGGTGTGATCACGGCAGCCGATTTCGCGTCGTATCGCGCGCAGGACGTCACGCCGCTGACCTGCACGTATCGCGGCTACGAGTTCGTGTCGGCGCCGCCGCCGAGCTCGGGCGGCGTGACGATGTGCGAGACGCTGAACGTGCTCGAAGGCTATGACCTGCGGAAACTGGGTTACCAGTCTGCGTCGGTGGTCCATTTCATGACCGAGGCGATGCGTCATGCGTACGAAGACCGCAACACGCTGCTCGGCGACCCGAACTTCATCGACAATCCGGTCGCGAAGCTGACGAGCAAGCAATATGCGGCCGAGATCCGCAAGCAGATCAGCGGCGACATGGCGACGGCTTCGGTCGACGTGCAGCCGGGCGTCGGCGTGCACGAGAAGCCGGAGACGACGCATTATTCGATCATCGACCGCGACGGCAACGCGGTGTCGACGACCTACACGGTCAACGGCCGCTTCGGCGCCGTGGTGATCGCACCGGGCACGGGCTTCTTCCTGAACGACGAGATGGACGACTTCACCGTGAAGGTCGGCGCGCAGAACCTGTTCGGCCTCGTGCAGGGCACGCGCAACTCGATCGCGCCGGGCAAGCGCCCGCTGTCGTCGATGGCGCCGACGATCGTGAAGAAGGACGGCAAGGTGTTCATGGTGGTCGGCTCGCCGGGCGGTTCGCGGATCATCACGATCACGCTGCAGACCGTGCTGAACGTGATCGACTACGGGATGACGCCGCAGGATGCGGTCGGTGCGCCGCGCGTCCATCATCAATGGCTGCCGGACGAGGTCTATTACGAGACCCGCGGCCTCTCGCCGGACACGCTCGCGATCCTGCGCAACATGGGCTACAAGATGGTCGAGCAGACGCCGTGGGGCGCCGCGGAACTGATCCTGGTCGGCCTGCCCGGCACGGAGGCGGTGAGCCATCAGAGTTCGGGCAACGATTCGTCGGTGTCCGGCAACGTGCGGGTCGGCTACATCTACGGCGTCAACGACCCGCGCCGTCCGGCCGGTTCGGCGATCGGGTACTGACCTGATCGCGGTCGCGCCGCGCTGAAGGGCTGCAACCGGCGTTCGCGATCGGGCGAACGCCGGCACGGCGAACAGCGCGTCCGTTCGCGGACTTCCACAGTATCGAGCGTGGCAGGTGCCCGGCATGCCGGGTCCGACCGGCTCGCGGCGCGCATCGTGGCACGGCACCGGCGCGCGCCTTTTTCTCCCACTCCCGTACCGTGCGTCGAGCTCCGTTATGAACAAACGAATGTCTGCGGCAGGCTGGATCCTGCTCGCGATGGCGGCCGGCATCTTCATCGGCTACATGATCTATACGCAGTTTCCGGACAAGCAGTCGGCGACCGAGATCGCCGGCTACATCTCGCTCGTGTCCGACGTGTTCCTGCGGCTGATCAAGATGGTGATCGGCCCGCTGGTGTTCTCGACGCTCGTCGTCGGCATCGCGCACATGGGCGACGCATCGTCGGTCGGGCGCGTGTTCGTGAAGGCGTTCGGCTGGTTCGTCACCGCGTCGCTGATCTCGCTGCTGCTGGGCCTGCTGATGGCGAACCTGCTGCGGCCCGGCGAGAACCTCGGCCTGCCGCTGCCGGACATCGGCGCGTCCGCGCATCTCGCGACGTCGAAGTTCACGCTGAAGGATTTCGTCAGTCACATGGTGCCGAAGTCGATCGCCGAGGCGATGGCGAACAACGAGATCCTGCAGATCGTCGTGTTCTCGATGTTCTTCGGCGTGGCGCTCGCGGCGCTCGGCGAACGCGGCAAGATCCTCGTCGCCGCGATCGACCAGCTCGCGCACGTGATGCTGAAGATCACCGGCTACGTGATGAAGCTCGCGCCGCTCGCGGTGCTGGCGGCGATGGCGTCGACCGTCGCGATCAACGGGCTGTCGATCCTGCTGAAGTTCGCGGTGTTCATGGGCGACTTCTACGTGAGCCTGTTCCTGCTGTGGAGCACACTCGTGATCGCTGGCCTGCTGTTCCTCGGCCGTCGCGTATTCAAGCTGCTGGTGCTGATCAAGGAAGCGTTCATGCTGTCGTTCGCGACGGCCAGCTCCGAGGCCGCGTATCCGAAGATTCTCGACGCGCTCGACCGTTTCGGCGTGCGCCGCAAGATCTCGAGCTTCGTGATGCCGATGGGTTATTCGTTCAACCTCGACGGTTCGATGATGTACTGCACGTTCGCGTCGCTGTTCATCGCACAGGCGTACAACATCCACCTGTCGCTCGGCACGCAGATCACGATGCTGCTCGTACTGATGCTGACGTCAAAGGGGATGGCCGGCGTGCCGCGCGCGTCGCTCGTCGTGATCGCGGCGACGTTGCACCAGTTCGACATTCCGGAAGCCGGGCTGCTGCTGATCCTCGGTGTCGACACGTTCCTCGACATGGGCCGCTCGGCCACGAATGCGGTGGGCAACTCGATCGCGAGCGCCGTGGTCGCGAAGTGGGAAGGTGAGCTGATGTCGGAAGCGGAAGCCGACGCGAATGCGGCACGACTGGATGCGGAAGCCGAAGCACGGATGAACGAGGCGGTCCGCGACGCGGATCGCGTCACCGCTGCCTGAAGCGCAATCCCGGGTCGAATGCCCGGTCTTCAGGCCGCTTCGGCGGGGCGGGCCGCGTCGATGCACGCCGCCAGCACCATCGCGGCGGCGTTGCCCGGCGCCGAGCCGAGCAGTTGCGGCGCATAGACGCTGTCGCCGATCTCGATCGGCTGCCCCGACAGTGCGCACACGCCGCGCTTGCGCGTGGTGAACAGCCGCCACTTCTGATAACCGTAGTGCCCGGTGCATGCGTCGCGCCACGAAATCATCACGGTATCGGCCGTGGGCCGCTCGAGCACGCTGATCGTCGGCTTGCTCGTCGCGTCCCACGACGGCAGCCGGTCGCGCGTGACGCTGCGGCGCCGCGGCATGCCCCACGAGACGGACGGCATGTCGAAGCTGCCGATCGCGGCGACGGTCACGAGCCAGGGCGCTAAACGGTTGTTCATGTCAGTTTTCCTCGAAACGTTGCGCGACACCGCCATACGCGGCATCACGACAGGCGGATGCGCGGCTGCGCGCAGCCGTTGATCCGCTCGGCGATCCACAGCAGGGTCGCCTTGGAGAAGCCGTGCAGCGCCTGCTGGTGCCGCCGGTAGAGCATCAGGTGGCTGAACTGCGCGAAGCGCCCCTGGATGAAGCCGCCGCGAAAGAACCCGAACTGCCCGAGCGTGCCGAACGCGTCGTAGTCGCTGATCGACACGAGCGCGCCGAAATCGTGGAACGCGAACGGTGGAATCGGCGTGCCGTCGAGCCAGGCGGGCAGGTGCTTCGCGAGATGCTCGGCCTGCTGCGTCGCGACCTGCGCGGTCGGCGGCAGCGGCCGTTCATGGCGGTCGGGCAACAGGCTTGCGCAATCGCCGATCGCGAACACGTGCTCGTCGCCGGTGGCCTGCAGCGTCGGCCCGACGACGATCTGGTTCGCGCGGTTCGTATCGAGCCCGCCGAGCGCCTGCATGAAATCGGGCGCCTTCACGCCGGCCGCCCAGACCATCAGGTCCGCTTCGGCGAACGAACCGTCGCCGTAGTGGAAGCCGTTCGCGTCGGCCGACGTGACGCGCGTCGACGTCAGCACGTGAAAGCCGATCTGTTCGAGCCGCCGCTGCGCCGACGCGGAAATCCTCGGCGGAAACGCGGCGAGGATGCGCGGGCCGCTTTCAAGCAGCGTGAGCTGCAGCCGCTCGCGCACCGTCGCGTCGCCATACGCCTGCGCCACTTCCAGCAGGCGGCTCAGCTCCGCCGCGAGTTCCACGCCGGTTGCGCCCGCGCCGACGATCGCGACGCGGAACGGCTCGTCGCGCGCGATGCTGCGAAAGACGCGCATCCGCAACGCTTCGTTGAAGGTCTCGGCCTGCTGCTGGCTGTCGATGAAGTAGCAGTGCTCGCGCACGCCCGGTACGCCGAAATCGTTGGCCTGGCTGCCGAGCGCGAGGATCAGCACGTCGTATTCGAGTTCGCGTGCCTCGAGCACGAGTTCGCCGTCCTGCGAGCGGATCTCGCCGAGCTGCACACGGCGGCGTGCGCGATCGAGCCCCTTCAGTTCACCGGGCTGGTACGTGTAGCCGTGGTCGCGTGCATGGGCGAGGAAGATCACCTGCTGCTGCTGGACGTCGCGCGTACCCGCCGCGATCGTGTGCAGCATCGGCTTCCAGATGTGCGTCGGACTGCGGTCGACAACCGTGACCTGCGCCCGCCCGGACCGGCCGAGGCGCTCGCCGAGACGGGTCGCGAGCTGCAGCCCGGCGATTCCGCCGCCGACGATGACGATGCGTGTAGGGGTTGTCATGAATAAATCATCACGTGATGAATAAGGTATGATCCTAGCGCTTCCCGGCTTCGTGTGTCAACGGAGCGGGGCGGCCGTCCAATGCCGGGGAAATGAAACCGGGCCTGAACACGGGCATTCGAACCATTCAAGGGGAGCAGGAAAACGTGGCTGAAGTCACTGAGCGCGCGCCGTCGAAGCGGCGTACGCGCGGGCGGCCGCTGGCGGACGCATCCGTCGGTCCGGACGTGATACTGCGCGCCGCGCGCCGCACGTTTGCGAAGCGCGGCTACGACGCGACGAGCGTGCGCGAAGTCGCGCGCGAGCTGGGCATCGACGCGGCGTTGATCGCCCATCACTTCGGCACGAAGGAAACGTTGTGGCTGGCGGTCGTCGAGCAGATCGTCGAGCTGGCCCAACCGATGTTCGACGCGCTGCGTGCATTGCGCACGTCGTCGCTGCCGCATCGCGAGCGCGTACGGCGCGCGCTCGAGCTGTGCGTCGATCACGAATTCGACGAGCCCGACATGGGCATGTTCTTCTCGACGGCGGCGACCGAGGAGGGCGCGCGGCTCGACCGGCTGCAGGAGCGGCTCGTGCGCCCGTATCACGAGGTGATGTTCCCGCTGCTGGCGGAAGCGGTGGAGGCCGGCGAGATTCGGGCGGCGGATCCCAACGTGCTGTTCTTCATGATCGCGAGCGCGATCGGCATGACCGTGTCGTACAGCCACATGATGCGGGAGTTCACGTCGCTGCCCACGCGGCAGCACGAATTCAGGCAGGCCGTGCTCGCGGTCGCGCTCAACACCCTCGGCGATTGAGCGCCGCGCGCGCGATGCGCGCGGTCACGTCGCCGCAATCAGCCCCAGTTCGTGCCCCGCGTTGTGCGCGCTTTCGCGCAGCGCATCGACGAGCGGCGGCGTGCGGTACGCGATCGCCAGCTCGTACGCGAGTGGGCCGCACGTGCCAGTCAGTTCGCACAACGTAATATCTTGCGGCTGCATCGGCACGAACAGGCGCGGCATCAGCGCGACGCCGATGCCGCCCGCGACCAGCCCGGCCGTCGTCTGCATCTGGCGCGGCTGCTGGACCACGCGCAGCGTGAAGCCCGGCTGCGCGCACGCCGTCACGATCAGCGCGTGCATGCCCGTGCGTGGCAAACATGACCAACGGTTCGTCCGCCAGCTCGGCCAGCGCGATGCGGCAACCCCACGCTTCGCCGCCGCACCTGCCTTGCATCGCCCGCACCGCATGCGCGGCGCGGCAAACGGACGATTTCCCGCCGCGAAACATTGTTCTCCTTCGTCGTAAACGTCTCGAATGCGTGATATTTGCACCGCCCGATCCGGTTTAGAGTGGCCGCAAATTGATGACGATGTGTCGTATGGCCGAAGTCGCAGGCCGTACCGATGCACCAGAGGAGTTGGAGACAAATGGCTGAAGGCAGGATTACGCAAGTTGAATCGTTCGGTTTCGAGCGGATTCCCGACGCATCGCGCTATGCACGTCCGATCGATCTGTTCCGGTTGCTGTTCGGCGGCTGCAATACGTTTTCCACGTCGGTGCTCGGCAGCTTCCCCGTGCTGGTCGGGCTGTCGTTCAAGGCGGGCGTCGCCGCGATCGTGCTCGGCGTGCTCGCCGGCACCTGCATCCTCGCGCCGATGAGCCTGTTCGGTCCGCGCAACGGTACGAGCGACCCCGTGTCGTCCGGCGCGCATTTCGGCATCCACGGCCGGATCGTCGGTTCGTTCCTCGCGCTGCTCACGTCGATCGCGTTCTTCTCGCTCGCGGTGTGGAGCTCGGGCGACGCGCTCGTCGGCGGCGCGCACAACTTGGTCGGCGTGCCCGTCAACGGCTTCACGCTCGGCGCCGCGTACATGGTGTTCGCGGTGCTCGTGCTGATCGTCTGCATCTACGGCTTTCGCTTCATGCTGTGGGTCAACAAGATCGCCGTGTGGGCGGCGAGCCTGTTGTTCGTCGCCGGCCTGTTCGCGTTCGCGGGGATGTTCGACATGAACTACGCGGGCAAGCTGAGCCAGGGTAGTGCAGGTTTCTGGGCCGCGTTCGTCGGCGCGGTGCTGGTCGCGTTGAGCAACCCTGTGTCGTTCGCGTCGACGCTCGGCGACTGGGCGCGCTACATCCCGCAACAGACGCCGAAGCGGCGCGTGATGGGCGCCGTGTTCGCTGCGCAGATCGCGACCTTCGTGCCGTTCTTCTTCGGCCTGGCGACCGCGACGATCATCGCGTCGAAGGCACCCGCGTTCATCGCATCGAACGACTACGTCGGCGGGCTGCTCGCCGTGTCGCCGCGCTGGTTCCTGCTGCCGATGTGCCTGATCGCGATCATCGGCGGGATGTCGACCGGCACGACCGCGCTGTACGGCACGGGCCTCGACGTGTCGAGCATGTTTCCGCGCTTCCTGAATCGTGTGCGTGCGACGTTGCTGATCGGCACGATCGCAATCGCATTCATTTTCGTCGGCCGTTTCTGGTTCAACCTCGTCGAAAGCGTCGCGACGTTCTCGACGCTGATCGACACATTCAGCTGCCCGTGGATGGCGATCATGGTGATCGGCTACGTGACGCGTCGCGGCTTCTATCTCGCCGACGACCTGCAGGTGTTCAACCGCGGGCTGCGCGGCGGCCACTACTGGTTCACGCACGGGTGGAACCTGCGCGCGATGGGCGCGTGGCTGCCGGCGGCGTTCATCGGGCTATCGTTCGTGAACCTGCCGGGCCAGTTCGTCGGGCCGCTCGGCAACCTGGCTGGCGAGTTCGATCTAAGCGTGCCGGTGTCGCTGCTGGTCGGCGGATTGCTGTATTTCGTGTTGCTGACGCTGCATCCGGAAGCGGAAGGTGTATACGGCCCGAACGGACGCTTCCTCGTGCGCGGCCGCAGGCAGGCGGCGCGTGGCGTCGGCACGCCGGCGATCCAGCCGAAGGGGTATTGAGCGGCGCACCGCTTGCTGCTTCGTTAAGGAAGCCATCATGCCGCCGCGCGGGAAAGCCGCCGGCGGCATGATCGTTTTCGGATCCGTGATTGCCGGTGCGGATGAGCGGCCTGACCTGTCCGTCGACCCCGCAGCGGATCAGTGGAATGTGCTGCCTGCGAGCATCCCGCCGTCGACGATGAATTCCGCGCCCGTGCAATACGCGGATTCGTCGGACGCGAGAAACAGCACGAGGCTCGCCACTTCGTCGGGTTTGCCGATGCGCGCGATCGGCAGCCCGCTGTAGATCGACGATGGGTCGAAATCGGCGTATTCCGGCGGGCGTGCCATCACCGTGTCGATGCCGCCCGGATGGACCGAGTTCACGCGGATTCCATAGCGGCCGAACTCGAGCGCGGCGGCCTTCGTCATCCCGCGCACCGCGAACTTGCTCGCCACATACGCGCTGCCGCCGGCCACGCCTTCCATCCCGGCCGTCGACGACACGTTGACGATCGAGCCGCCGCCCGCGTCCTTCAGCGCGGCCAGTGCCGATTTCATGCCGAGCCAGCAGCCGACCTGGTTCACGTCGATCACCTTGCGATAGTCGTCGAGCGAACAGGACTCGATCGGCACGAGCTTCAGGATCGCCGCGTTGTTCACGAGGATGTCCAGCCGGCCGAAGTGCGCGAGCGTCGCATGAACGGCGGCGTGCCAGTCGTCTTCGTTCGTCACGTCGAGATGCTGGTAGCGCGCGGCGTTGCCGAGTTCGGCCGCGACGCGTTGTCCGGTGTCGTCCAGAACGTCGGCGATCACCACGCGTGCGCCTTCGGCGACGAATCGGCGCGCCTCCGCCTCGCCCTGGCCGCGGGCACCGCCCGTGATCAGCGCCACCTTGCCTTCGAGTCGTTTCATCGTGTTTTCTCCTGTGAGTGAAAGGGGACGCACGAGCCCGCTCATGTGGCGGCCGACGCGTCGATGATGCGGACCGGATCGGCGCCATCCCGTGCGCGTGCTTCGGCGATGCCGCGCGCGATCGAGTCGCGCATGCCGGCGCGTTCGATCACTTCGACGCGCACGCCGGGATCGTCGGCGTCGTGGAGGTAGGCGACGCGCGTGACCGGGTTGCGCGCTTCGAACACGACGCGCAGGTCAAGCGCCGTGAGCTGCGCAACCGCGGCATCGAGATCGTCGACCGCTCATGCGGCGTGATGCAGGCCCGCGAGCGGTTGCCCGTGCATGTCGCGGTACGGCGACGGCGCGTCGTTCGTCACGCGGATCTGTTCGATCTGCAGGTCGCCGGGATACGCGAGCCCGACATCGATCGTGACCGTCACCGCTTCACCGAGGTAGCAGCCGTCGAGACGCACGTCGCGGGACACGGTCGACGGGACCGCATCGTAGCGGGCGCCAGCGCGCGATGCTGCGGTCGAGATCGGCAACCGCATAGCCGATCTGGTCGACTGTGCCGAGGACGGGGGCGTTCATGGTGTCTCCATGGCGGGGGCGCGAGCATGCGCGGCGCCGTTCGATGCGACATGCGACGAATGACGGCCATGATGACAACAAACCTGGCGCTTCGTGCCATCCAAACGGACGAGCCGCGGGGGACACGGCGCGGTGGGGGAGAAGCGAGTGGGCGCCTCCGCTCGTTATCGCGCGTTCGGGCCCTCGACCGTCACGTATCCGCTGTTTTCGTGGCAGGCAGCCGCGCTGTCGTGGACGGTTGCGCGCAGGTTGGCCCGATCCTGTCGGACGTTGTCCCGCGGTCCGCTGTCGCGCAGGGGCGCACGGCCCGACACTGGCGCCTCGCGGTCACGGCAGCCGGTTCACGACTGCAACCTGCCTTGACCGCGTGCGGCGGCGCGGCTGTGCCGGGCCGCCGTTCCGTTCGGTGTGCCAACCTTGAGTAGAGAGCGACCCATGCAACATCCGACCATCCGTACCCTGGCCGGCGCGAGCGCGCCGAGGTCGATCGACGCCGCCCGCACCGCGCTGCTGGTGATCGATTTCCAGAACGAGTATTTCAGCGGCCGCCTGCCGATTCCGGAAGGACCGCGCGCGCTGGGCAATGCGCGACGCGTGATCGCGTTCGCCGATCGCGCCGGCATCCCGGTATTTCACATCCAGCACGTCGGCGCTGCCGGCGGCCCGCTCTTCGCCGACGGCAGCGACGGCTCCCGCTTTCATGCGGACCTGCTGCCGGCGCCGCATCACGCGGTCGTGAAGAAGACGTCGGTGAGCGTGTTCCCGACGACGGACCTCGACGCGCGCCTGAAGGCGGCCGGCATCGACACGCTGATCGTCACCGGGCTGATGACGCATGCGTGCGTCGCCGGCGCGGCCCGCGATGCCGTGCCGCTCGGTTACGCGGTGATCGTCGTCGACGACGCGTGCGCGACGCGCGATCTCGATGTCGCGGACGGCGGCACGGTGCCGCACCGCGATCTCCATCGCGCCACGCTGGCCGCGCTGTCGGACACGTTCTGCGACGTGTTGATGACCGGACAGGTGCTCGCGCTCGACGTCGCCTGATGCGCGTGCGGCCGGGCTCGAGCCGTGTGCGGCGGCGCGCAGGCGGACGACGGCCCTGGCGCGGTCAGGCGGCGCGAGGCGGCATGGCGGCGAAGCCCGGGCGATCGAGATGAGGCGGCCTGCCGGGGCCCGGAGGCGGGCCGGGAGGCCTATACCTGGGCGGTGCGGGTTGGGCCGAGGCGGGGCGCAGCCGATCGGCGGTGGCGGCGACGGCGGCGGTCAGTCCGATGGCGCGCAACAGCGAACGCCGATTCATGGCGAGTCCTCTATCTAATATGTAATCGGGGCGCCTTACGTTGGCCTGCTGGTCCTGCGGCCGGGTTACGCGGGTCATCAAGGCTATTACCGCATGTCACGACGGCCTGCGGGCAGCCGGGGCGCCGGCCGCCGGTCCCACGCTTCGGACGCTGACGGCCCAATAGGGTCGGCTACGGCCACACGGGCATGTGTTTACAGTTCGGTCGCAGCGTTTTAGGCGAGCAGGCCCAATATTTGAGACTGATCTGGGTAAAAATTACCGTTTTTGCGTGGTTCCATCGATTCCGTTTGTTGTTTCTATGCAACCGTCAAGACGATGACACGAAAGAATGGTGGGATGAAAGCCTCCAAAAAGCATCCGTCAATCAGTCAAAAAAAGACGTTAAAACAAATACTTATAACGCTCCCCCACTTTCATTATTTCTAGTTCTGGAAAAGCTTATTTCTTTATTTGCGGATCGCGCCCCTAGGGTACACCCCTAAACTCACGGTTCCCAAACGGGCAACTATCCGGGCGCGGCCAGAAGGACCGATGGCGTTCCCGGGCGGTTGCAGACCGTTTATGAACAAGGTCGCGAGACCTGCCTCTTTTTAGAAGGGAGCTCCACGAATGAACAAGACTCTGATCGTTGCAGCAGCTGCAGCATCGTTCGCTACCGTCGCTCACGCGCAAAGCAGCGTCACGCTGTACGGCGTGCTGGACGCAGGCATCACCTACCAAAGCAACGTCGCCGGCAAGTCGCTGTGGTCGATGGGCTCGGGTATCGACCAGAGCCGTTTCGGCCTGCGTGGTTCGGAAGACCTCGGTGGCGGCCTGAAGGCAATCTTCACGTTGGAAAGCGGCTTCGGCATCGGTAACGGCAAGCTGGGCAACAACGGCGGCATGTTCAACCGTCAAGCATTCGTTGGCCTGTCGAGCCAGTACGGCACGGTCACGCTGGGCAAGCAGTACGACGCAACGCAAGACTACCTGGCGCCGCTGACGGCAACGGGCACGTGGGGCGGCACGTACTTCGCGCACCCGGGCAACAACGACCGCCTGAGCACGAACGGCGACGTCGCACTGAACAACTCGGTCAAGTTCACGAGCGCTAACTACGCTGGCCTGCAGTTCGGCGGCACGTACTCGTTCTCGAACAACCAGAACTTCGGCAACAACCGTGCTTACAGCGGCGGTCTGTCGTACCAGTTCCAAGGCCTGAAGCTGGGTGCAGCGTACTCGCAAGCCAACCTGGGTGACGGTACCAACGCCAACGGCGCAACGAACATTGCTTCGCAAGGCCGTATCCGTACGTACGGTGCTGGTGCTGGCTACGCATTCGGCCCGGCACAAGTCGGTGCTGCATGGACGCAATCGCGTATCGATAACGTCCCGGGCCTGACCGGCGCGTTCCGCACGGACAACTACGAAGTCAACGCAAAGTACAACCTGACGCCGGCTCTCGGCCTGGGCGCAGCGTACACGTACACGAACACGAAGGTCGACGGTGGCAGCTCGCACTGGAACCAGTTCGGCGTGCAAGCTGACTACTCGCTGTCGAAGCGCACGGACGTGTACGCACAAGCTGTGTACCAGCGTGGTGCGAAGGGCAACGCGATCGGCACGTCGATCTACAACGGCGACAACACGACGCCGGCAAGCTCGTCGATCAACCAAACCGCAGCAACGGTTGGTCTGCGTCACCGCTTCTAAGCGTGACGGCTGGGTAACCAGCTTCGCAGCATCGAAAAAGGCGCCTTCGGGCGCCTTTTTTTTCGCCTGTGAAATGCGATGACGACAATCCGGATCGTCGGGATGAAAAAAAGCGAGGCACAGGCCTCGCTTTTTACATTCCGTGCAGGTTGCGGCTGACTGACGGATCAGCGCGTGTATTCGCCGTTGGCTTCCGGCTGGAACACGATCGCCGCGACCTTCATCAGCTTTTCGACGCCACTCGGCTGCAACACCTTCACCAACTGACCGCGTTGCGTGCCCAGCAGCGCCATGCCGACCGGCGAGAACACGTTCAGGCGTCCGAGTTCGAGATTGGCGGCATCCGGATAAACAATCGTCCAGGTGGCCTGTTCCTGGGACGCTTCGTCGAGCAGCGTGATCTGCGAGTTCATCGTGACGACGTTCGCCTTGATGGCGTCGGGCTGTACGATATCCGCGCGCTCGAGCAGCGTGTCGAGCATCGTCTGGAAGCGCGGGTTGTGTTCGGCGTGCTTCTCGAGACGAGCGACGTCGAGTTCGGTCAACTGGTAAAGGCGTTGTTTCATGGCAGTTCTCCAAATGATCGGCATGGGGCAGGCATGGCGTGCCTATGGGGATCGCCCGGAGCCTGTCTGACCTGGCTCCGGGAGGAGGCCGTGCTGTCAGATCAGGCGCCGGGCAGGGGCGAGCGGTGCCTGGGCCGTGCGTCGAAGGCAGGGGTGCGCCGGATGGCCGGCGCGCGCACGCACGCCGGCCGGGCCGGACAGCGAAACCGAGAGAGGCGTGGGCGCGTGCATGGTGAATAGGGTATAGACGGGCGAATAAAACCTTACGATTCTACAACACAACCTTCCGGATCGGTGATTAGGCTGTCGGCCTTTCGTCAGGCATTGTTGTGGAAATGATTTAAGTAATGACGATCTCGCGCGGTGACACCGGTCGATTTTTTCCGAAAATGCAACGCTGTATGTTCAAACCAAGGGTTTCCCCTTGGTATTGCGAGCACTACACTTGATCCATCGCTTCAGACAGTCCCGCCGGAAGCGACGCCAAAAGAGAACATATTTCGGAGGTCCACCATGAAGTCGATCATCTACGCAGCGATCGCTGCATCCGTCCTTGCCGCCCCGATCGCATCGTTCGCGCAGTCCGAGCAGGGCTTGACCCGCGACCAGGTCCGGGCCGAACTCGTGCAACTCGAACAGAACGGCTACAAGCCGCTCGCGAGCGATGCGCAATATCCGCAGAACATCCAGGCCGCTGAACAACGCATCCAGCCGAACCAGCCGATGCTCGCCCAAGCCGACACGAGCGGCTATGGTGCGGTGGCGACGGGCGCAGGCCAGTCGGGCCGCCGCATGACGCGTGAAGCCCCGAATCCCGTGAACTCCGTCTACTTCGGCAACTGAACATCCCCGGGTCTGCCCGAGCACAGCATGTGACCGACGGGACGCGCGCTACTTGCGCGCGTCTGCGTCAGCAGAGCAGAACCTCCGTCGCCGCATTCCGGCGGCTTTTCCGCCCAGACGCTCGCGCGTTTGGGCCTTTTTTGCTGGGATGGGTCAGACGGACGTGACCGCCGGGGTGCCGTGGATATAGTGTTCGAGCTGGCTGATCGTGAATTGCTGATCGGCAATCACACTCTTCACGAGGTCGCCGATCGAGATCAGGCCGATGAGCTTGCCGTCCTGGAGGACGGGCAGGTGGCGCATCCGGTGTTCGGTCATCAGCGCCATGCACTCGTCGGTGGATTGCGAAGGTTCGACGTAGCGCACCTTGGCCGTCATGATTTCCTCGACGCGGGTGGCCTTCGACGAACGGTCCTGCAGCACGACCTTGCGCGCGTAGTCGCGCTCGGTGACGATGCCCGCGATGTCGTCGCCCTCCATGACCAGCAATGCGCCGATTCCCTTTTCCGCCATCAGCTTGACGGCGTCATAGACGAAATCGGCTTTCGTGACGGTGTAGATCGTGCGGCCGGAATCCGGCTTGGCTTTGAGAATTTGCGCGACAGTCGTGCTCATTTGCTTTCTCCGTGTGCGGGACGATGCAGGGAAGGCAGGGCGTGATGCGCGGCACCCGATGGGCCCAGTATAGCCGGGCCTGCTACGGCAGTCGCGTGACGTTTCCAGATTAGCGGTAAACTCCGGGCACGCACTATCCACACAACTCCTACATTCCTGATCGTTTCGATTGAATTCATGATGTCTTCGCGTCCCCAATCGCCCACGCAGGGCAATGGCCAGGCCGACGAGTGCGTGACACTCGTCGCCACCGCGTCGCTGCCCACGCGCTACGGTACGTTCACGTCGTACGCATTCCGCGTATCGGGCAGCGATGCCGAACATCTCGCGCTCGTGATGGGTGACGTCACCGGCGAGCAGTCCGTGCTGACGCGGCTGCATTCCGAATGCCTGACCGGCGACGTGTTCGGCTCCTACCGCTGCGATTGCGGCGAGCAACTCGATCTCGCGCTGCGTTACATCGCGGCGGAAGACCGCGGCGTGCTGCTGTATCTGCGTGGCCACGAAGGGCGCGGCATCGGCCTGAGCAACAAGATCCGTGCATACGCGTTGCAGGAGCAGGGGCGCGACACCGTCGAGGCGAATCTCGATCTCGGCTTGCCCGACGACGCCCGCGAATACGACTCGGCCGCAGCGATCCTCCGGATCCTCGGTGTGACGTCGGTGCGACTGATGAGCAACAACCCGAAGAAGTTCGACACGCTCGTGAAGCACGGCATTCCCGTCTGCGAACGCGTGGCGCTTGCGGTACCCGTACGCGAGGAAAACGAGCGTTACATCCGGACCAAGCAGGCGAAGTTCGGGCATTACTTCGAAGAAAACGAGTAACGAAAACAAGGGGCTCTTCGGAGCCCCTTGTCTCATCTGGATTTCGATGCCACACCGCGAGCAAGCTGCCGGCGCGCCAACTATCCGGTAGCCGTCTGCTTCCTCGAGCGTCTGTCCGGATGTATCCCAATACTTGCTGTCCGGGGCCGGCCAGGTGTGCGGACCATGGGCGGATAGCGGAGATGATGTGTCCCCGATAAATTATCGCGGGCAAGAAAAAGCCCGCTACTGGAGCGGGCTGAATCCATGTTTGGAGACATGGAGGAGACGGATGTAACTTTAAGGGAAAACCCGAGGGCTGGCAAGCCCTAGTTGTAATTGTGCAACGCAGCGTTGGTGAGTTTTCCTGGCTGTGTCCGCGAAGCCGTTGCCGCTCTCACATTCCGGCCGCCCATGCATGCGCCGCAAACGCGCCGAACCGCTCCTGCGCAACCGGCACCGCGTACTTGTCGCGCATTTCCATCTCGATCCACGCACAGGCCTCGCGCGCGCAGTCGGTCAGCGCGTGCCGCGTCGCGTGTCCATCGATGTCGTAGACGAAGCGCACGCCCACCTCGTCGTCGGTGACTTGCCGCTGCAACTGCTTGAGCTGCAATTGCGGCCCGTGCCGTTGCGACAGCGCGCGCAGCTCGTCGAAGTGATATTCGAGCCAGTCGGCGAAGAACAGCGCATCGCTGCGGCAGCGCAGACGGAACGCCGCACTGCGCGACGGACGCCGCGTGGCGCCGGCGGCCTGCGGCTCGCCGTTCGGCGCCATGGCTGCGTCGACGGGCGCAAGCGGCTGCCCGATCTGCCGGTACGGTTCGCGGTCGCGCAGCGCGTGCCACAGTAGTTCGTCGCCGGTGGCCCCGGACGGCTGCATCGTCAGGTCGTGCTGGCCGTCGCCGATAGCGGCGACGTCGCGGATCACGAGGCGCAGCGAGCAGAGCGGCTCGTCCGCAACCAGTAGCGTCGCCGCGCGCGGCAACCCGCACACGAGCGGTGCCGCGCCGGCCGCCCGGAACACGAGCCCGTTGCGATCGAGCCGGACGAGCGGCAGCGGCCGCGGAAACGACGGGTAGGTGACTGCGATGCGGGCGCCGCCGGTACCCGTCAACCCGGGCATCATCGCGCGAAAGACCTGAGACTGGTCCACGGTGGTTCTCCTTCGTTACGGTTCCGCCCGGCCGGACTACGCGCGGTCCGGCTCAGGCGGCGATGGCCTGCCGGGCAGCCCGTCCCGGCTCAATTCCAAGTGCGGCAAACGTTTGCGGATCGATGTCGATCCAGCACGCGACAACCAGACGGCCGTCCACCGGTTTCGGGGGGCCTGCCCGGTGCGCGTGCACGCCGATCCGGCGGAACAGCCTCTCCATGCTCGCGAACGTCACGCCGATCAGCTGCCGCGCGCCCAGTTGCGCCGCGCATTCGACGACCGCGGCGAGCATCGGGCGGACGGCCCACTCGGCATTGCCCGGAGCGCCTTCGTCGCCGGTTGCCGCGAACCGCGACAGCTCCCAGACGGCTGCCGATTCCGGCAGCGCGACGTCGTCGGCGATCAGGTCGGCGAACAGCGACTTCAGCAGATACGGGCGCGTGGTCGGCAACAGGCGCGCACATCCGCATACGTCGCCGCCGGCGTTTCTCGCGAACACGTAGACGGTATCGTCGCGATCGAACTGGTCGCGCTCGAAACTTTCGTTCGCCGACGGGAGCGCCCAACCGAGCTGTTCGACGAACACGCGGCGCCGATAGCGCCCGAGATCCGCTGCAAGTTCGTGTGGCAACCGCCCTTCCTCGTGAACGAAGGTCCGCATGGTGTCCTCGGATCTGTACTTTGGTATGCACGCATTACAGCGCGCGTCCCGAGGGGGCGGTAACTAGTAACTCTTACAGGGTGAGGGTGGCCGATACCATTTGACCGATGGTATCGGTTTCCTGATCGGCGGGATTGAAATGCGGGCGGCTTTTGCTTATAAAGAGCGCCAGTCGTACGGAAATGTCAGAGGAAAGCGCGGCCGGTTGTCACTGGAGCGTGGGACCGGCATGATAGGCGTCGTTGCGACCGAGCAGCGACGATGCGACCGCGGCCGGCCAGTCGACGTGTGCGAGCCGCGCGGCGAGCACGGCGGCGGTGCGGAACATGCCGAGATCGGCGCCGGTGGCGTCGACGGCCATGATGTTGCTGCGCACGTCGCCGCCCGCGATTACGAACGTGCCCGTCGCGCGCTCGAGATACCAGTCCCAGCCGACCGTCAGGTATGCGACGCCGGCACTGGCCGGGCGATGCCATTCGGTGTAGCCGGCCAGGCGCGCGTCGATGGCGCTGTCGCGTAGTTCCGCGAGCAGCGATGCATCGAGGCCGCTCGCGACGTGGTCGAGCACGAGCGCGGCCAGTGCGCTTTCGGACAGGCGCACGTAGCCGTCCGGAGACGGGCCGCGGACCGGATGCAACAAAGGTGAAGTCATGCGCGGAATGTATCAGCCCCGAACCGGCGCTGGCACCTGACAGGTATGACAGCGTAACGTCGTCGGAGAATGAATGGAACTGCGCTGGCAGGATGCCTACCAACAATTCAGCGCCGCGGAAGACGAGCAGCAGCTCTTCCAGCGGATCGCCGCTTATTCTAAACGCCTCGGCTTCGAATATTGCTGTTACGGCATTCGCGTGCCGCTGCCGGTGTCGAAGCCGGCCGTCGCGATCTTCAATACTTATCCGGACGGCTGGATGGCGCACTATCAGGCGCAGAACTACATCGAGATCGACTCGACGGTTCGCGACGGCGCGCTCAGTACCAACATGATCGTCTGGCCGGACGTCGACCGGATCGATCCGTGCCCGTTGTGGCAGGACGCGCGCGACTACGGACTGTCGGTGGGCGTCGCGCAGTCGAGCTGGGCGGCGCGCGGCGCGTTCGGGCTGTTGAGCATCGCGCGTCACGCGGACCGGCTCACGCCGGCCGAGATCAACATGCTGACGCTGCAGACCAACTGGCTCGCGAACCTGTCGCATTCGCTGATGAGCCGCTTCATGGTGCCGAAGCTGTCGCCCGAGTCGGGCGTCACGCTGACCGCGCGCGAGCGCGAGGTGCTGTGCTGGACGGCCGAAGGCAAGACCGCATGCGAGATCGGCCAGATCCTTTGCATCTCGGAGCGCACGGTCAACTTCCACGTGAACAACATCCTCGAGAAGCTCGGCGCGACCAACAAGGTCCAGGCGGTCGTCAAGGCGATCGCGGCCGGACTCATCGATACACCCTGATCCGGCGCTGGCGGCGGGGCGATCGTGCCGCGCCGGCCGCCGCCGCCGCTCACTCCATCATCGGCTCCGCTTCCTTCGCGGTCCAGCTCACGCTGGAAATGCTCTTCTCCATGCTCATTCGGCTCGCGATCTGCTCGAGCTTCTGCTGATCCTTCGGGTGCAGCTTCAGCGTCGCCGTCACTTTCAGGCGGTCCGGCTGGTCGGGCACGTCTTCGCTCGTCAGGCTCTGGAACGACAGCGGCTTCGCGTACATCGAATTCGACAGCAGCGTGCGGATGTGCACTTCGTCGGCGTCCAGGCAGATCACCGTGATCTGGTATTCACGCACGAGGTCGGCGTTCGACACGGGGGTTGCGTTGATCGCCTGGCTGACGCCGCGCAGCACCGTGTTGGTGAGCAGCACGACGCCCGTGCCGGCCAGTGCCGGCACGAAGTGCCCGGAGCCGGCCAGTACGCCGACGGCGGCCGAGCACCACAGCGTCGCGGCCGTGTTGATGCCCTGGATCGAGCCCTTGTCGCGCATGATCACGCCGCCGCCGAGAAAGCCGACGCCCGACACGACGTACGCGGCGATCTGCGTGACGCCGGCCACGCCGTTGCCGGTCAGCACGCCGAGCGTGACGAACAGGCAGGCGCCGCTCGCGACGAGCGTGATCGTGCGCAGGCCGGCCGTGCGTTGCCGCATCTGGCGTTCGAGGCCGATCGCGACGCCGCAGGCGAACGCAGTGAAAAGACGGAGTGCGAAATCGAGAGTCATGTTTGTTCTGCCGTGCCAAGTGCGCATGCCGGCCCGCGTCGCGGCGGCGCGAGGCCGAACGCGGCACGATGGCCGTCATCGCGCGGTACTGTACCGCGCGAATACGTCATTCAGTGTGAAACGGATGGCATGCGGGCTCGCGGAACGCGAGCCGCGGCAGGAGAACTGCGTCGGACAGGCGTTCAGGCGGCAAGCGGCGCACGCAACGGAGTGCTGCAACTGTCCACGATGGTTCCTGAAGGAAGAATGGGCGGCATTCTAGTGGGCCGCCCGCGCAGGCGTCAACCCGTCTGGTGGCCGGCCGCGAACGGCCGGTGCGTCACGGCGACGGCTACTGCGACGTGCCGATCGTCCCCGTCGCGAGCGCGAGCGCGGCGGCGGCCGACAGCGCGCCGGCGTAGCTGTCGACTTCCGCGTTGCGGGCCGCGAGCAGCTGGCTTTGCGCGATCGTCGCATCGGTGACCGAGCCGACACCGTTGCGGTACGCGGTCAGCGCCGCGTCGTAGCTCGTCTGCGCGGCATCGACGAGCGCCTTGGCCGCGTCGTGCGACGCGAGGCTCGTCTGCACCGCGTTCTGCGCGGCGACGACCTGGCGCACGGCTTCCTCCTTGGTCCGCGTGAGGCGCGCGGACGCGCTTTGCGCGTCGTTGCGCGCCTGCATCAGCACCGCCGAGCGCAGGCCGCCGTCGTACAGCGGAATCGTCACGCCGAGGAACACGCCGCCGCCGTAGCGGCTGCCGTTCAGGTTGACGGTCGGCGCCTGGTCGCCGATCGCGGGCAGTGCGGTGATGGCCGTGCCGCCGCTTGCGTACGACGTCGAAGCGGACAGGAAGACTTTCGGCATGAACGCGGCTTCCGCGGCCTTGATCTTTGCGCGATTGGCCTGTTCGAGCGCAAACGCGCCCTGCAGGTCGGGGCGGCGCGCGATCGCGTCCGACACGATCGCGTCGACCGACGAACCGAGCGCGGGCGGCAGCGGCCGTTTCGGCAGCGCGGCGATCGTCGGCTTCGACAGCGGCGAGATGCCGAGCGCGGAGACGAGGGCGAGGTAGCTGTCGCTTTCCGTGCCGCTCGCCTGCACGAGCGCGAGGTTCGCCTGCGCACGGTTTTGCGTCGCCTGCGCAAGCTCGACGACCGTCCCGACGCCATGCTTGAGCCGCGCGCGGGACGCCGCGAGGATCGCGTCCGCGTTCGCGAGGCCCTGCTGCGCGCTGGCCGCGCGCGAGCGGGCGGCTTCGTACCGGTAATACGCGACGGTCACGTCGTGGATCACCTGCTGGTGCACGGCCGTGAACGCGACGTTCGACGCGATCGACGCCTGCTCGGCCGCTTCGACGCGCGCCGCGCGGCCGCCGAAATCGAACAGCAGCCATTGCAGCGACAGCGCCGAGATCGTGCCGTGCACGGTCGTGTTGCTCGACGCGTCGCCGAGGAGCGTCGACGTCGAGCCGTGGCTCGTCTGGTACGCGCCCATCGCGGTCGCGGAAAGGTTCGGCAGGTACGCGGCCTTCGCGATGCCGACCGCGAGCGCCGCGTTGCGCGCGTCGTTCCATGCGATGCGCGTCAGCGGGTTCGCCGATTCGGCGAGATCGATCAGCTCGGGCAGCGTGTACGCATGGGCGGCATCGAGCGTGGCAGGCGGCGATACCGATGCGAGCGCGGGCGTGGCCGGCAGCGTGTAGTCGTGCGCGCCTTGCGCGGTCGTGAGCGGCGGCGCGGGCACGATGTCGCCCGCGGCCGATGTTTGCGGCTGCCATGGGCGGTCGGACGCCTCCGGCGCCAGATCGATCGACGACGTCGCGCAGCCGGCCAGCGCGACGGCGGTCGCGAGGGCGGCGGCGGTGATCGAGGCGGCCGGCGGTTCAGGTAGGCGCATGGGGAACAGGCTCCTTCGGTGTGGCTGGACGGGCGTCGTCGGCAATGTGCGCGAGCCGTGTGTCGATCAGGTTCAGCAGCGCGTCGCGTGCGGGGTCGCTTGGGGCGGCAGGGGCGGCGCCCGGCGGTGGGGCCGGCGGCACGGGGGAGTCCGCATGAGGCGCGGTTTCGTCGTCACGCAGGTCGACCACGCGTGCGAGCCGATCGCCGATCGCCGCGTCGCCCGGCGCGCGTTCGGCGAGCAGGAACAGCGGGCCTTCGAGCGCGCCGAGTTCCGCGAGTGCGCGCCGTCGCGCGGCGAGCCATGTGGCGGCCGGCCGCACCCACGACGGTTCGTAATGGATCAGGCCGAGCTCCTGCGCGATCGCGCCGTGGCGTGCGAACGCTTCGGCGGCCAGTGCGCGCCGCTCGGCCGGCTGCGCGATCTGGGCGAGGCGCCGCCACTGGTCGAGCAGCGCCGCGAGCGCCGTGTCGATCTGCTTGCCGATGCTGACCGGCCAGATGCGCGTGAACACGAGATACACGACCACGTTGCCGAGCAGGATGCCGATCGTGCGATCGCGCGCGAGCGTGAGGTCGAAGCCGGGGCCCGCGCCCTGGATCACGCACAGGAAGAACGCGAAGGCGACCTGGAAGCCCGCGTAAGCGATGCGCGGCGATCCGAACGCGACCCACGCGGCGAGCCACGCGCCGGCGAACACGAGCGCCATCAGCTCGCCGATCGACGACAGCGACGGCACGACGAACACGAGTGCGGCCGTCCCGATCAGCGCGCCGACGATGCAGCCGGCGATGCGCAGCGTCAGCTTCTCGACAGTTTCGGCCGTCGAGCCGAGCGACACCATGTAGCAGGTGATGAAGCAGGTGTGGATGCCCGACCAGTCGAGCTGGGAGTACAGCAGGTAGCAGAACATCGCGGCGACCGTCGTTTTCAGCGCATAGCGCACGTGGTCGGGATTGGTGCGCGCATCGGGCAGGAAGAAGCCGCCGCCGGGGGCGGGCGGCGCAGGCGGTGCGGCGGGCTCGGCAGGCGTGTCGGCGGTGGCCGTATCGGCCGATGCGTCGTTCGAGGCCGGTTCCGCGAAATGTGTGATCGCCGTGTGCAGATCCGTTGCGACGACACGCGCGAGCGGCGGCAGCGTATCGGCTGCCGGCAGCGCGAGCGTCACGTCGACCGGATAGCCGCCGCGTTCGAGGATGGCGGCCATGTCGTCGAGCGTCGTTGCAATCGGCTCGACAAACGTGTCGGGCAGCCTTGCGTCGGGTTCGCGGTCGGCGAGTGCGACCGCGACGAGCAGCGCGGTGCTCGATGCGATGGCCTGCCGCAGCGCGACGACGTCGGCGGCCGCCGACGAGCCTTCGAGCTTCGACAGCTTGAGCCACGTGAGCAACTGCTTGTCGCCTTCGCGCAGGCTCGCGTCGAACGCGGCGCGCGCGTTGTCGCCGTCATCGCCTCGCAGCCGCCGGGCGGCGAGCCGCAGCCGTTTCGCGAGCTGCGCCTGCGCGAGCTTGCGCGGCGACGGTGCGATCAGCAGGTTGACGACGATCGCGACGCCGACCGGAATCGCGACCATCAGCCACGCATAGAGCAGCGCGCGCGTCGCGGCTTCGCCGAACGGTGCCAGGCCGAGCTGGTCGAGCCCGAAGCCGACGATCATCGCGAGGATCGCGCCGACCGGGCGCAGCTTGCTTGCCGACGTCAGGTAGAGCAGGCCGACCGACAGCACGGCCATGCACGCGACGCGGAGGATCGAATAGTCGATGCTGAAGATCGCGACGCCCATCACGAGCGCGATGACGACCGTGACGAGCAGCAGCATCGCGACCGCGAGCACGACGCTCGTCACGCGGTCCGCGCGGTTCAGGAAGAACACGACGTATACGGAGATCGCGGCCTCCGGCGTGCCGTACCCGCTCGTCACCAGTACGACGAGCGCGCAGATCAGCGCGACGCGCACGGCCATCGCCGTGCGCCCGGGAAACGGCGCGAGCAGTCGCAGGACTTCGCGCGGGCCCGGCGAGCGGACCTCAGCGGCAGGCTGAGCCATGCCGGACCTCGACGATCGCACTGGCGCCGACGCGCACGAGCTTGCCGTCGGGTTCGTCGAGCTTCACGCGCACGGGGAAGCGTTGCGCGACGTGCACCCAGTTCACCGAGTTCTGCACGATCGGCAGCGAGCGCGGCAGGTTGATGCGAGCACTGTCCGCGATGCCCGCGCCGATGCCGACGACCTTGCCCGTCATCGGGCGGCTGCGGTCGATCATCGAATAGACAGTCGCGCAGTCGCCGAGCTCGATGCGGTTCAGCGACGTCTCGCGGAAATTGCCGACGGCGAACCATTCGCTTGCGTCGATCAGCGTGAAGATCGACTGGTTCGGTGCGAGGGTTTCGCCGGCGAGCACGCTCAGGCCCGTCACGAGCCCGTCGTGCGGGGCGCGCACGACCGTGTCGTCGAGCGCGTGCTGCGCGCGGGCCAGCGCGGCCTCGCGCGCATGCAGCGTCGCGATCGCGTCGGCGTCGTCGCCGATCGTCTGCGCGGACGCGCGCTGCTGCTCCTGCGCCTGCGCGAGCGACACGGCCGCGTCGCGCTGGCGGACCTTCGCCTGATCGAACTGCTGCGCGCTGACGTAGCCCTGCGCGGCCAGCGGTGCGAGCCGGTTCACGTCGCGCGTTGCGAGGTCGGCGTTCTGCGTCGCGCGCTTGACCTGCTCGGCGGCGACCGCCGCGTTCGAGCGCTCGCCGATCAGCGACCGGCGGCGCGTGTCGAGCGATGCGCGTGCGAGCTCGAGATCGGCCTGCGCCTGCGCAACCGTCAGCCGGTACGGCACCGGATCGATTTCATACAGCAGGTCGCCTTTGGCGACGCGCTGGTTTTCATGCACCGCGAGCCGCACGATGCGCCCGCCGACAGGCGATGCGACATGCACGACGTCCGCGTCGATCGACGCGTCGTCGGTGGACGGGTAGGCCGTCGTCCGGTGGTACGCGTATGCGAGCGCCGCGATGCCGAGCGCGACGATCGCGAGCGCGATCGCACGGCCTTTGATGGACGGGCGGGCGGTTCCGGCGGCCTTCATGCGAACGGCCCCGTGCCGGTGAGCCAGACGATCACGGCGACCACGAGCCCGATCGCGGTGCAGACGGCAAGCTGGTAAGGGACCGTGGCGGCCCAGCCGGTCGCGACGAATATGCGGTGCGCGACGATCGCACCGACGATGCCGATGATCGCGCTGACGAGCCAGAGCGGGAAATACGCGCCGAACAGCACGTACGACGGTGCGCCGCGCGATGCGCAGCCCGCGAGCGGCAGGGCGGGCGCCAGGGCGGCGGCGACGCGCAAGGGCGCGCGCGGCGTTGTTTTTCTCATGGTGGGGCGAGCTCGACGATGGGGGGGATGCCGGGCGCGGCGCGATGCGGTTCGCCGCCGCGACGACGATTCCGCGATACGGAGCCGATAATAAAGCAGCACGATGCGGACCGCCAGCCGTCCGTCCCGCATGTGCGGCACGCCCCGTGGCCGGCCGTGAAAGGCCCGGCGGCCATATCGGGCCGTCCGGAATCGCGTTTCGGAAGCGGCGTGCGGATCGTCGCGATTCTGCCAGCGTGCGCTCGTGTAGGGTTGCTAACGGACTGTAAAGGATCGTCAGATTAACGAGGGCGCGCTGCATTTCTCGTGCCGACGCGGCGGAATCGGCGTGGAAACGGCGCGATCACCGCCCGAAGCCACGCGAACTTCCACCCGTGGCCGCGACCGGTCGTCGTAGCCGGGATCTGTGTACCATCGTACGTATGGCGCGAAGCGCGGCATGGGGCGTCACGGCCCCGTGTGACGGATTTCGCGGAAGCCGTATTGCAACGAAGGTGAGCGCTCCATGCGAAGTTTCTTTGTCCGGTTCATTGCAATCGGCGTGTTGTTCCATCTGTACGTCGGGATGCGGATCATTCCCGACGCATTCACGTCGCCGGCGGCGCGCACGATCGCGGCGCTCGTGCTGGCGAGCTTCGTCGTGCTGATTCCGGTCGGCATGTTCTCGCGCCGCTTCGACGAAGGCTGGGCCGCGACGCTGGTCGGCTGGGCCGGCTCGCTCGTGATGGGCTTCTTTTCGTCGCTGCTCGTGCTGACGTTCCTGCGCGAATTCGTGCTGCTCGGCGTGTTCGCGTGGCGGCATCTCGGGCACGACGGCGCGTGGAGCGGCGCTGCAGCCGATACGGCGCTCGGCGTCCTGGCGGCCGCGGTGCTCGTCACCGCGATCGGGTTCGTCGGCGCGCGCCGCACGGCGGCGGTCAAGCGCGTGTCGATTCCGGTCGATGGGCTGCCGGCCGCGCTCGACGGGCTGACGATCGTGCAACTGTCCGACATCCACGTCGGGCCGACGATCAAGCGGCCCTATATCGAACGGATCGTGCGCGCGGTCAATGCGCTCGAGGCCGACCTCGTCGTCGTGACGGGCGACGTGGTCGACGGCTCGGTCAAGCGCCTGCGCGAGCATACGGCGCCGCTCGGCCGCATGCGGTCGCGGCACGGCAGCTTTCTCGTGACGGGCAACCACGAGTATTACGCCGGTGCGCACGAGTGGATCGACGAATTCCGGCGCATCGGGCTGACGGTGCTGCTGAACGAGCACGTGCTGATCGAGCACGACGGCGCGCGCGCGGTGCTCGCGGGCGTGACCGACTTCACCGCCGGCGGGTTCGATCCCGCGCATCGCAGCGACCCCGAGCAGGCGCTGGCGGGCGCGCCGCGCGACGTCGGCACGAAGATCCTGCTCGCGCACCAGCCGCGCAGCGCGGAAGCGGCGAGCCGCGCGGGTTTTACCGTGCAGTTGTCGGGGCATACGCACGGCGGCCAGTTCCTGCCGTGGCCGCCGTTCGTACGGATGCAGCAGCCGGTGATCGGCGGGCTGAGCCGCTTCGGCGATCTGTGGCTCTATACGAGCCGCGGCACCGGATACTGGGGGCCGCCGAACCGCTTCGGCGTGCCGTCCGAGATCGCGCTGATCCGGCTGACGCGCGGCGGTTAGCGAGGCGTCACTCGATGCGCGCGATATCGTCGAAGTCGAAGCGCGGGCTGCGCGGGAACAGGCCGGCCGGGTCGCCGTAGCCGAGATTCACGAGGAAATTGCTCTTGATCGCGGTGCCCGCGAAGAATTCGGCATCGACCTTCGCGCCGTCGAAGCCCGACATCGGGCCCGCATCGAGGCCGAGCGCGCGCGCGGCGAGGATCAGGTACGCGCCTTGCAGCGACGCGTTGCGGAATGCGGTGGCCTCGATCAGCGCAGCGTTGCCGGCGAACCAGCTCCGTGCGTCGGCGTGCGGAAACAGGCGCGGCAAGTGATCGTAGAACGCGAAGTCCATGCCGACGATCACGGTGACGGGCGCGGCCATCGTCTTCGCGAGATTGCCTTCGGACAACGCGGGCTTCAGGCGCGCCTTCGCCTCGGGCGACTTGACGAACACGAAGCGCGCCGGGCTCGAGTTCGCCGACGTCGGGCCGAATTTCGTCAGGTCGATCAGGCGGTGCAGCAGCGCGTCGTCGACGGGTTTGTCCTGCCACGCGTTGTGCGTGCGCGCGGTGCGGAACAGTTGATCGAGGGCGGCATCGGAGAGCGTCGTCATGATGGGATCCGGAAAGAAAGCGGCCGGGTCGCGCCGGCCGGCATGGCGGAAGAAAGCGGCGCCCTGGATAAGGGCGCGCTGCGACACGGCGCGATGATAGCGTGGCGCGCGAAAACGCACCGGCGTCGCAATCGGCGATTCGAGCGCTCGGGCGTGTGACGCGCCGGAATGACAGCGCATGGCGGCGCGCGTCGCCGTTGGCTACCATGCAGACATGGTTCGCCCGCATCGTTCACCCCTGCCTGATTCCGACATGTCGACGCCCGATCTTTTCGCCGATACGCCCGCGCCCGACGTGGACTGGTACCCGGACTGGCTCGCGCCGGCCGAGGCCGATCGCGTGCTGGCCGCGCTGATCGACGAGGTCGCGTGGCGGCAGGACACGATCCGCACGCCACGCGGACGCATTCCGCTGCCGCGGCTCACCGCGTGGCAGGGCGAGCCCGACGCCGTCTACGTGTATTCGGGAATCCGCAACGTGCCCGCGCCGTGGACGCCGGCCGTGCTCGACCTGAAGCACGCGGTCGAGGCGACGTGCGGCGCGCGTTTCAACAGCGTGCTGCTCAATCGTTATCGCAACGGGCAGGACAGTCTCGGCTGGCATGCGGACAACGAGCCGGAACTCGGCGACGCGCCGGTGATCGCGTCGGTGAGCCTCGGCGCGATGCGCGTGTTCGACCTGCGTCATCGTGTGACCGGCGTCGTGCATGCGTACCGGCTGACGCACGGCAGCCTGCTGGTGATGCGCGGCCGCACGCAGGCCGAATGGCAGCACCGAGTGCCGAAGGCGCCGGCCGTGCAGGGCGAGCGCGTCAACCTGACGTTCCGGCGGGTGGTGACGGCGGAGGCGGGCCCGTAGCCGCGCCGATCGGATGGTTCGCCACCCGGGGTCGCGACCCGTTTTCAACCGATCCAGCCCATCGGTCGTCCATGCGGCACGTTGCCGCACACGTTGTGTGCGTGCGGAGGGAATAGGCCCGTAAGGCCCGTGCCATAAGGATTTCAGGTGGATTTCATCGACCGCCCGGTTCTGATAGGCAGGTGTAAGCCCTGATGGTGCGTCGCAACATTCCTTGACTAGACTGTCGAATAGCTGAAACGCGCCATGAGCCGGCGCATCTTTTCGACATGTCCGACGCGTTGCCGATGCGGCGCGCAGGGCAGGAGCACAACCCGTGACCGTACTGGACTCATCCCTCGAACCCTCGCTGCACGTCTTCGAACAAGACGGCGGATGGCAATGGGCGCTGACGGTGAAGCGGGCATCTGGCGTCGGTGTGAAAGTCGTTGCATTCAGCACGGACGGCTTCCGCGGCGAAGCCGACGCCTATGCCGCCGGTCAGCTCGCGCGCGTCGAGTACGACGCCGCCGTGACGGCCTGACGCCGTCGCGCCGATCCCGTTCGCGGATCGGCGCGGTCGTTTATTTCCATCCGCTTTTCCATCCGTTTCCTTTCGTGCATCGGTCGGGACTATGCCGCCCGATGCCGCGCACGACGCACCCGAACGCATATCGAGCATTGCCGGCAGGCCGCCGTCATACCCGGCGACGTTCCGATGGGCAGCCCTGTCTATCGCTGTTATCCTTCCGATCGCATCAGGCTATATGAAGGCCCCGCGGTCCGGTCGGGCGCATCGGGCCGCCGGCCGCATGAGCCGGATCGTGTTGATCCGGTCCGGTCGAAAATCCATAATCAAGCATTGCGGGTCTTTCTTGAACGCTTCCATTCCGTCCATGTGCAGAGGGTCAATCCAACGATGAGCGGCGCATCGAAACCGCCGGCGAAGCCGGCAAGCGTGCCGCGTGCGACTGCGGGCGAGGACGTCGACCACGACGCGCCGAAGCAGGGCGCCGGCGACGACGAATCGTCCGGCGGCGCGTCGTCGTATCTGGTGCCGGGCCTCGAACGCGGGCTGCGGATCCTCGCCGAATTCTCGGCGCGCGAACCCGTGCTCGGCGCGCCCGAGCTGTCGAAGCGCATCGGCATCCCGCGCACGACCACCTTCCGCCTGCTGCAGACGCTCGAGGCGCTCGGTTTTCTCGAGCGCGTGAACGGCGACCGCCATTTCCGGCTCAGCGTCGGCGTGCTGCGGCTCGGCTTCGAATACCTGAATTCGCTGGAACTGACCGATCTCGGCACACCCGTGCTCGAACGGCTGCGCGACGCGACGGGCCTGTCGACGCACCTGCTGATCCGCGACCAGCGCGACGTCGTGTTCGTCGCGAAGGCGCAGAGCAACACGTCGATGTTCGGTTCGGTGAAGGTACACGTCGGCACGCGGCTGCCCGCGCACGCGACCGTGCACGGGCACGTGCTGATGGGCGACCTCACGCGCGACGCGTTGCGTCAGCTGTATCCGGAAAAGCGGCTCGAACAATTTACCGAACGCACGCCAGGCACCGTCGACGAACTTTACGAGCGCGTGCGTCACTACGCGCGGCTCGGCTACGCGGTCAGCGAGGCCGCGTTCGAGAGCGGCATCTCGGCCGTGACCGCACCCGTGCGCGACCATTCGGGCGCAATCGTCGCGGCGATCACCGCGACGGTGCCGCGCTCGGAGATCGGCGAGGCCGGCGAGAAGGAGCGGCTCGTCGAAGCGGTTTGCGGTGCGGCGGTCGACCTGTCGCAGCGCCTGAACTACCGGCCGCTCGAAAGCGACCCGACGTTCGCGCACGCGCGCCACCGGGTCGCGATGTTCTGATCCGTCGCACGCGCCGCGTCGTGCGGCGTTATCCATCCATCGCCAATGAAAAAGAGCAGCCCGCGGGCTGCTCTTTTCGCTTCCGGCCTCGGGCGCGTGCGCCCGTCGCCGCTCAGAACGAATGGTGGATGCCGGTCAGCACGATCACCTGGTTCGCGGTGCTCGAAGCGCCGGCCGTGAAGAACGCGGCCTTCGCGCCGCCCGAGCCGTGCTCGTACAGCACGTTCGCGTACAGCTGCGTGCGCTTGGACAGCGAATAGATGTCCCCGAGCTCGACCTGCGTCCAGCGGCGGCCGGCCAGCGTCGTGGTCGCCGCGCCGCCCGCGATCGTGTTGAACGCGCTGCTGCGGTAGTTCACGCCCGCGTCGTAGCTCTGGAACGTATCCGAAAAGCCGTTCGACTGCATCTTCGTGCGCGTGTACAGGCCGTGCACGAGGAAGTCGCCGAACTGGTAGGACGCGCCCGCGCCGATGTTCTCGACCTTGCTCGCGATGTAGCCGTTCGCGGTGTTCTGCCCCTGGAACGACGTGATGCCGGTCGTGCCGATCAGGATCGAGCGGTCATGCTCGTTCGAGTACACGGCGGACGCCTTGAACGGCCCGTTCGCATAGTTCAGCGCGACGCCGACCGACTTGCCGGTCGAGAAGTTCGTCGTGTTGCCGAGCGCCATCGTCGCCGCGGCCGAAAAGCCGGCGAAGCTCGGCGAGCGGTACTTGACCGAGTTGTTGTACGGCACGTTGCCGGTCGCGGCGAGCCCGTCGATGTTGCCGGGGTGGAACGCATACCAGCTCATCGCGAGGTAGGCCGTGCTGAGCGGATCGAGATAGTCGAACGTCAGCGGCGTCTGCCGGCCGAGCGTCAGCGTGCCGTAGCGTTCCGAGCTGAGGCCGACGAATGCCGCGCGGTTCCAGATCGTGTTCGCGGTCGCGAACTGGCCGTTGTTCGTATAGAAGCCGTTTTCGAGCTGGAAGATCGCCGACAGGCCGTCGCCGAGGTCTTCCTTGCCCTTCAGGCCCCACCGATCGGGCTGCGTATTGCCCTGGATCATCGCCCACTTCGCATGGCCGCCGACGTTGTTCACGTACGCGACGCCCGCGTCCATGCTGCCGTACAGCACCACGCTGCTCTGCGCCCACGCGCCCGACGCGGCGCCCAATCCGATCACTGCTGCTGCTACCGCATGCTTGACCATTTGATCTCCTGAATCTCCAACCTGATGAAAACGTGCCGTGGCGGCACGCGCGGGAACGGCCGGCCGTCGCGCGTTTTCGCCATCGAGTGGGCATTCGTGTGTTCCATATAAGGAACAATGTGCCTCTGATGGAATGGAGTATAGAGGCGTCCAGCACCGGATCAAAAATAATTTTTTCGGGACGGATGGGTTTCGGGCCGATGCCCGGTGTCGGTGCGCGAAGCCCGCGTAAACCCGGTAAATCCCCGCCATATAACAAAAAAATTCGTTTGGCGAGGTCGGCGCGCGAGAGCGCCGACCCGACGGTCAGTGTTTTCCCTAGGACGTGCAGCTTTTTGTTTTACTCGCGGAAAGTCGCTCCTATAATCACCATCCATAAACTGATGTTCCGGATATGGAACAAATCCGGAGCGAACCGAGAGTCGATCAGAAGGAAAGGTGTGAGATGTCTGAACAATGGGTTTGTGCCGGGCACGCCGGCGCGCTGTCGGAAGACACGCCGATCGAGTTCAAGCGGACCGACGGCGTCGAAATCGGGATCTACCGCGTCGGCGACGAGGTGTATGCGCTCGAGAACGTGTGCCCGCATGCATACGCGCTACTGACGCAGGGGTTCGTCGACGAAGGCACTGTCGAATGCCCGCTGCACGAGGCCGTGTTCGACATCAAGACGGGCGAATGCCTGAAGGGTCCGGGCGGACGCGCACTGAAGCAGTACGCGGTGCGGCTGGCCGGCGAGGAAATCCAGATCAAGGTGGAATGACATGAAAGAAGCGACCGTCAACTTCAATCCCTTCCTGAAGCCGTGGGTGGCGCCGCAGCCGAACAACGTCGCCGGCAAGGGGCAGATCGAGATCCCGGGCCAGGTCGAGAACCAGGTCTGGCAGAACCGCAAGGCCGAGCCCACCCAATATGAAAACGACCTCGGCGACGCGCTCGAACGCGTGTTCGAGAGCGGGGCGACCGAGCTGGACGATGTCGTCGCGGGCCTGAACCGCATCGGCTTTCGCGCGCCGGACGGCACGGCGTGGACGCCTGAGCGCTTTCGCGCCGAAATGGCCTCGCTGGCGGAATGAGCGCGCGCACCGCGTGACCGCCGACCCGACGACAACCGCATCCGGAGCACACTGATGACGTCCCCCGCACAACACGAAACACAACACGACCCGGTCCGCGCGTATCTCGACCGCGGCATCAAGAACTACTGGTATCCCGTCGCCCCGAGCTGGCAGGTGTCGAACGCGCCCGTCGGCCTTACGCGCCTGTCCGAGCAGATCGTGCTGTGGCGCGATCACGAAGGCAAGGTTCACGCGCTGGAAGATCGCTGCCCGCACCGCGGCGCGCGTCTGTCGCTCGGCTGGAACCTCGGCGGCAACATCGCCTGCTGGTATCACGGCATCGAAGTCGACGGCGGCGGTACCGTCAATCGCGTGCCGGCGGTCGCGAACTGTCCGCTCGAAGGCATGAAGTGCGTGAAGTCCTATCCGGTCGAAGAGAAGGCCGGCGCGATCTTCCTGTGGTTCGGCGACGAAGCGCACGGCGAGCCGGCGCCGCTGAACCTGCCCGAGGAACTGGTCGACGACGCATACGGCCACTTCCTGTGCGTGTCGAACTGGAAGTGCAATTACCAGTACGCGATCGACAACGTGATGGACCCGATGCACGGCGCGTATCTGCATGCCACCTCGCACTCGATGGCCGAAGGCGACAAGCAGGCCGACATGCGCGTGCGCAAGACGGAAACGGGCCTGATGTTCGAGAAGATCGGCCAACGCGACGTGAACTTCGACTGGGTCGAGCTCGGCGAAACGGGCTGCCTGTGGATGCGCCTCGCGATTCCGTACAAGCAGAAGTTCGGCCCGGGCGGCAATTTCGGGATCATTGGCTTCGCGACGCCGGTCGACGGCGACAATTGCCAGGTCTATTTCTGGCGCACCCGCAAGGTCAGCGGCTGGCAGCGCGACGTGTGGCGCTTCATGTACCGCAACCGCCTCGAGGGCCTGCACTGGGACGTGCTCGAGCAGGACCGCTACGTCCTCGAAAGCCTCGCGCCGAATGCGCGCGATCACGAATACCTGTACCAGCACGACGTCGGCATGACGCGCGTGCGCCGGATGCTGCGCACGCGTGCGCAGGAGCATCTTTCCGCGCTCGACGCGCATCGCGCGGCGCAGGCGCAGGCCGCATCGGAGCCGGCAAATGGCTGAGCGCGCTCCGGTCGTGTCGCTCGCGGGTCGCCGCGTGCTCGTCACGGGCGGCGCGCGCGGGCTCGGCGCGGCGTTCGTGACGGCGCTCGTCGACGCGGGCGCGCAGGTCGCGTTCGGCGACGTGCTGGCCGACGAAGGCCGTGCGCTTGCCGCACAACTCTGCGAAGCGGGCCACGTCGCGCATTTCTTCGCACTTGATCTCGCCGATCCGGCGAGCGTCACCGCGTTCGTCGCGCAGGGCGCGGCGGCGCTCGGCGGCATCGACGCGCTGATCAACAACGCGGCGATCACGAACTCGGGCGGCAAGCTGTCGACGGAACTCGACGTGTCGACGTGGGATGCGGTGATGAACGTGAACGTGCGCGGCGTGTGGCTCGTCAGCAACGCGGCGCTGCCGTACCTCGCACAGTCGGGCCGTGGCGCGATCGTGAACCTTGCATCGGATACCGCGCTCTGGGGCGCGCCGAAGCTGCTCGCGTACGTCGCGAGCAAGGGCGCCGTGATCGCGATGACGCATGCGCAAGCGCGCGAGTTCGGCGCGCACGGCGTGACGGTCAACGCGATCGCGCCGGGGCTGACCGAAGTCGAGGCGACGGCCTACGTGCCGGCCGAGCGCCACGCGTTCTACATGCAGGGCCGCGCGCTGACGCGCGCGCAGGTGCCCGACGACGTGACGGGCCCCGTGCTGTTCCTGCTGTCGGACGGCGCGCGCTTCGTGACGGGTCAATTGCTGCCGGTTAACGGCGGCTTCGTAATGAATTGAATTGAAGTTTCACTCTGAATGAAGGAGAGGACGATGGCGGATGCAGATCTCGAACGCAAGTCGTGGGACCAGCCGGAAGGCGCAAGCTTCGGCGACTGGATGGAAGGGCGTGTCGCGCGCTACGCGACGCGGCGCTACGACTGGGATGCGCTGAAGTTCCAGGCCGACTACGACCCGAAGTATCGCCGTGCGCAGATGCGCTACGTCGGCACGGGCGGCACGGGCGTCGCGAAGGACGTCAACACGGTGCCGGCCGGCAACTTCACGTTTTCGACGATGGTCATCCCGGCCGGCAACATCGGCCCGAGCCACATCCACATCGACGTCGAGGAAATCTTCTTCGTGCTGCGCGGCAAGATGAAGGTGATCTGCGAGCGCGACGGCGAGACCTGGGAAGCGATCCTCGGCGAGCGCGACCTGATCTCGGTGCCGCCGGGCGTGTATCGCACGGAAATCAACATCGGCGAGGAAGACGCGCTGATGTGCGTGATGCTCGGTTCGCCGAAGCCCATCACGCCGACGTATCCGCCGGATTCGCCGCTCGCGAAGATCAAGCGCTGAGACGGGGCGGAGCAAGCAATGAGTGTCATCGACAAACGTGAACGCGACCGCACCGCGGCGTTCGCCGCGCTGCTCGGGCAGTTTCCCGAACAGCGCTGCGCGGCCGGCGCGGCGGGCACGATCGGTTATCGCGAGGCCGGCGCGCAGCATGCGGGCCACGCGCTGCCCGTCGTGCTGCTGCACGGGATCGGCTCGGGCGCAGCATCGTGGGTGCGCCAGCTCGACACGCTCGGCGCGTCGCGACGCGTCCTGGCGTGGGATGCGCCCGGCTACGGCGTGTCGACCCCGGTGCACGGCGCGTCGCCGGCGGCCGCCGATTACGCGGCGTCGCTGAACGCGTGGCTCGAGGCACTCGGCATCGAACGCTGCGTGCTGGTCGGGCATTCGCTCGGCGCGATCGTCGCAGGCGGGTTGGCCCGTCTGATGCCCGCGCGGATCGCCGGCCTGCTGCTGATCTCGCCCGCGGGCGGTTACGGCAGCGCGCCCGCGGAAACGCGCGACACGCGCCGCGATGCACGCCTTGCCATGCTCGAGGAACTCGGCCCGGCCGGACTCGCCGAGCGGCGCAGCGGCAACATGCTGTCGGGCTTCGCGAGCGAGGATGCGCGTGCGTGGGTGCGCTGGAACATGGCGCGCATCGTGCCGGCCGGCTATGCGCAGGCCACGCATCTGCTCGCGAACGCCGATCTCGCTTCCGATCTCGCCGGCTTTCGCGGTCGCATGGCGGTGGCGGTCGGTGCGAACGATGCGATCACGCCGCCTGCCGCGTGCGAGCGCATCGCCGCGGCAGCGCACGTCGGGTTGCAGGTGATTCCGCAGGCAGGTCATGCGGGTTACGTGGAAGCACCGGGGGTTTATTCGTCGCTGATCGACGCGTTCTGCCGTCAGTGCGATCGTCAACGGGGGCTGGAATGAGCGAACCGTTGCAGCAGCAGGATGCGGACTCCGCGAAGTCTGAGGCCAACTACGTGGTGCCGGGCCTCGAACGCGGTTTGCGAATCCTCGCCGAATTCTCGCCGCGCGAGCCGGTACTGGGCGCGCCGGAGTTGTCCAAGCGGCTCGGCATTCCGCGCACGACGGTGTTCCGTCTGCTGCAGACGCTCGAATCGCTCGGCTTTCTCGAGCGCGCGGACAAGGATCGAAACTACAAGCTCGGCATCGCCGTACTGCGGCTCGGCTTCGAATACCTGAGCTCGCTCGAGCTGACCGATCTCGGCCTGCCCGTGATCGAGAGCCTGCGCGACGCGACCGGTTTCACGACGCACATCGTGATCCGCGACGGCCGCGACGTGGTGTTCGTCGCGAAAGCGCAGAGCCAGTCGCCGGTGTTCAGCTCGATTCGCGTGAACGTCGGCACACGCTTGCCCGCGTATGCGACGACGCACGGCCACGTGCTGATGGGCGACCTGTCGTTGAATGAGCTGCGCGCGCTGTATCCGGAAGGCACGCTGAACCGGATGACGAGCGCGACGCCGGAGACGGTCGACGCGCTGTACGAAGTGATCCGCGAGGATGCGCTGCGCGGCTACGGCGTCAGCAATTCGTCGTTCGAACGCGGCATTTCGGTGGTCACGGCGCCGGTGCGCAACGACACGCAGAGGATCGTCGCGTGCATCACCGTGACGGTGCCTCGGCCGGAGATCGACGCGGCGCTGATCGCCGACGGCCTGATCGACAAGGTGCAGCGCGCGGCGGCGGAACTGTCGCGGCGGCTCAATTACCGCTCGGATGACGAGCACACGTTTATGAAGGCTTTAGGACTCCGATGATTGAGATCGATCTGACGGGGCAGGTGGCGGTGGTGACGGGCGGTTCGTCCGGCATCGGCCTCGCGACTGCCGAACGGTTCCTGCAGGCCGGCGCGTCGGTCGCGATTTGCGGCCGCGACGGCGAACGCCTCGCGCGCGCGCAAGCGCTGCTCGGCGAGAAATACCCGGATGCGCAACTGCTCGCCGTGCGCTGCAACGTGCTCGACGAAGCCGATGTGGCCGCGTTCGCGCAGGCCGTGTCCGAGCGCTTCGGCCGCGCCGACATGCTGGTCAACAACGCGGGCCAGGGCCGCGTGTCGACCTTCGCGGACACGACCGACGACGCATGGCGCGAAGAGCTCGATCTGAAGTACTTCAGCATCATCCGCCCGACGCGCGCCTTCCTGCCGCTGCTGCGCGACGCGCAGGCGCCGACGATCACCTGCGTGAACTCGCTGCTCGCGCTGCAGCCGGAGCCGCACATGGTCGCGACGTCGTCGGCGCGCGCGGGTGTGCTGAGCCTCGTGAAGTCGCTCGCGACCGAACTCGCGCCGCAGCGCATCCGCGTGAACTCGATCCTGATCGGCATCGTCGAGTCGGGTCAATGGCGCCGCCGCTACGAAGCGCAGGCGCAGGCCGGCGAAAGCTGGGAGGACTGGACGGGCGCGCTCGCCCGCAAGAAGAACATCCCGCTGAACCGCTTCGGCAAGCCTGACGAGGCAGCCTGGGCACTTTTTTATCTCGCAACGCATCTGTCGTCCTACACGACGGGCAGCCATATCGACGTTTCTGGAGGCTTTGCACGCCATGTCTAAAAAAACCACGGTTGGCGAGCTGATTGCCGCCTTTCTCGAGCAGTGCGACGTCAAAACCGCATTCGGTGTCATCTCGATCCACAACATGCCGATCCTCGACGCGATCAACTCGCGCGGCAACATCCGGTATGTCGGCGCGCGCGGTGAAGCGGGCGCGGTGAACATGGCCGACGGCCTCGCCCGCGTGTCGGGCGGCCTCGGCGTCGCGTTCACGAGCACCGGCACGGCGGCGGGCAACGCCGCTGGTGCGATGGTCGAGGCGCTGACGGCCGGCACCGCGCTGCTGCACATCACGGGGCAGATCGAGACGCCGTACCTCGACCAGGATCTCGCCTACATCCACGAAGCGCCGGACCAGCTCACGATGCTCGACGCGATCTCGAAGGCCGCGTTCCGCGTGCGCACGGTCGAGACCGTGCTGCCGACGATCCGCGAGGCGGTGCGCATCGCGCAGACCGCGCCGACGGGGCCCGTGTCGGTCGAGATTCCGATCGACATCCAGGCTGCCGAAATCGAGTGGCCGGAAGATCTCGCGCCGGCGCACGTCGCGGTGCGCGAGCACGACGACGCACGCGTCGCGAAGCTCGCCGATGCGCTGGCGGCCAAGCGCCGTCCGCTGTTGTGGATCGGCGGCGGTGCGCGCCACGCCCGTGCGGAAGTCGAACGCCTGGTGAAGCTCGGCTTCGGCGTCGTGACGAGCGTGCAGGGGCGCGGCGTGCTGCCGGAAGATCACCCGGCGACGCTCGGCGCGTTCAACGTGCATGCGTCCGTCGAAGCGTTCTACAAGACCTGCGACGCGCTCGTCGTGGTCGGCTCGCGCCTGCGCGGCAACGAGACGCTGAAGTACAAGCTCGCGCTGCCGCAGCCGCTGTTCCGCATCGACGCCGACGCGCTCGCCGACAACCGCGGCTATCGCAACGAGCTGTTCGTGCACGGCGATTCGAAGCGCGTGCTGGCCGAGCTGGCGGATCGCCTCGAAGGCCGCCTGTCCGTCGATCCGCAGTTCGCGGCCGATCTCGCGGCGGCGCGCGAGCAGGCCGTCGCCAGCGTGTCGGAAGGTCTCGGGCCCTACAAGAAGCTGGTCGATACGCTGCAGGGCGCGGTGGGCCGCGACTACAACTGGGTGCGCGACGTGACGATCTCGAACAGCACGTGGGGCAACCGCCTGCTGAAGATCTTCGAACCGCGCGCTGGCGTGCATGCGCTCGGCGGCGGCATCGGCCAGGGCATCCAGATGGGCATCGGCGCGGCACTGGCCGGCGCGGCGGCGAAGACGGTCTGCCTGGTCGGCGACGGTGGCCTGATGGTCAACGTCGGCGAGCTCGTGACGGCCGTGCAGGAAAACGCGAACGTGATGATCGTGCTGATGAACGACCAGTGCTACGGCGTGATCCGCAATATCCAGGACGCGCACTATGGCGGCCGCCGCTGCTTCGTGCAGCTGCACCAGCCGGATTTCGCACAGTTCTGCGCGAGTTTCGGCCTCACGCACTACCGGATCTCGTCGCTCGACCAGGCCGAAGCGATCGTGCGCGAAGGGATGGCGAAGGAAGGGCCGGTGATGGTCGAGGTCGACATGCTGTCGGTCGGCTCGTTCGCATCGCAGTTCGCAGGCCCGCCGGTGAAGAAGGAAGAAACGCCGTCGGAGCGGCAGTATGCGTAACAACCACGCCCACGGGCATGCGCCCGTCGACATCGCGATGATCGGCTTCGGCGCGATCGGTGCGGCCGTGTATCACGCGGTCGAGCACGATGCATCGTTGCGCGTCGCGCACGTGATCGTGCCCGAGCACCAGCGCGACGCGGTGCAGCGTGAGCTCGGAAGCGCGGTGGAGGTCGTATCGTCGGTCGATGCACTGGCCCACCTACCCGAGTTCGCGCTCGAATGCGCGGGCCACGGCGCGCTCGTCGATCACGTCGTGCCGCTGCTGAAGGCCGGCACCGATTGCGCGGTCGCATCGATCGGCGCGCTGTCCGACCTTGCGCTGCTCGACGTGCTGTCGCAGGCCGCCGACGAAGGCGACGCGACGCTGACGCTGCTGTCCGGCGCGATCGGCGGAATCGACGCGTTGGCGTCGGCGAAGCAGGGCGGCCTCGACGAGGTGCTGTACGTCGGCCGCAAGCCGCCGCTCGGCTGGCTCGGCACACCTGCCGAGGCGTTGTGCGACTTGCGTGCGATGACCGAAGAGAAGGTCATCTTCGAGGGCACCGCACGCGACGCCGCGCGGCTGTATCCGAAGAACGCGAACGTCGCGGCGACGGTCGCGCTCGCGGGCCTCGGCCTCGACGCGACGCGCGTGCGCCTGATCGCCGATCCGGCCGTCGCGCGTAACGTGCACCGCATTACCGCACGCGGCGCGTTCGGCGAAATGTCGCTCGAAATGAGCGGCAAGCCGTTGCCCGACAACCCGAAGACGTCCGCGTTGACTGCGTACAGCGCGATCCGCGCGCTGCGCAACCGCGCGGCCCGCTGCGTGATCTGAACGTGCGACGCAGCCATTCGGGCCATTGAACGGCCGCCGGCGCCACGGCGCGGGCGGCTGCGCAGAGACAGATTAGTGGGACTTGTGACATGACTCCATTCGATACGAGCCTCGTACCCAACGGCGACATCCTGATCGGCGGCGAGTGGCGGCGCGGTCGCGGCGCGCCTTACGCGAGCATCTACCCGGCCGACCAGTCGCTGAACATGGAAGTATCGACGGCGAACGCGGAAGACGCGGCCGAAGCCGTCGTGGCCGCCGACGCTGCGTGGCGCCGCGCCGGCTGGGCCGGCCTCAAGCCGCACCAGCGCGCGCTGGTGCTGTACCGGATCGCCGACCTGATCATGCAGCGTCACGAGGCGCTCGCGAACCTGCAGCGCCGCGACAACGGCAAGCCGATCGGCGAGACGCGCGCGCTGGTGGCGAGCGCCGCCAACACGTTCCGCTATTTCGCGGCGTGCCTGGAAACGCTCGACGAGGAACTGACACCGTCGCGCGGCGACTACCTGACGATGAGCGTGCACGAGCCGATCGGCGTGATCGCGGCGATCACGCCGTGGAATTCGCCGATCGCATCCGACGCGCAGAAGCTCGCGCCGGCGCTCGCCGGCGGCAACGCGGTGGTGCTCAAGCCGGCCGAAGTCACGCCGCTCGTGTCGCTCGCGCTGGCCCGCATCTGCGAGGAGGCCGGTGTGCCGAAGGGCGTGCTGAGCGTGCTGCCGGGCAAGGGCTCGGTGATCGGCGACGTGCTCGTGCGCCATCCGCTCGTGAAGAAGGTGTCGTTTACCGGCGGCACCGAAGTGGGCCGCGGCATCGCGCGCATCGCCGCCGAGAAGCTGATGCCCGTGTCGCTCGAACTCGGCGGCAAGTCGCCGACGATCGTGTGCGACGACGCCGATCTCGATCACGCGGTCAATGGCGTGCTGTACGGCATCTTCAGCTCGTCGGGCGAAGCGTGCATCGCGGGTTCGCGCCTGTTCGTGCAGCGCGCGATCTACGACACGTTCATGCAACGCCTCGTCGAAGGTGCGCGCAAGCTGCGCGTGGGCGACCCGACGCGGCCCGACACGCAGATGGGCCCGCTGATCACCGCGAAGCATCGTGAATCGGTGGAGCGCTACGTCGCGCTCGGGCTGGAGGAAGGCGGCCGCCTGCTGTGCGGCGGCGAGCGGCCGTCGGGCGACGGGCGCGAGGACGGCTTCTTCTACCAGCCGACGATTCTCGAAGGTTTGCCGAACACCGCGCGCATCTGCCAGGAAGAAATCTTCGGACCGGTGCTGGTCGCGATGCCGTTCGACGACGAAGCGTCGCTGATCGCGCAGGCGAACGACAGCGTGTTCGGCCTTGCCGCCGGCATCTGGACGCGCGACTACAAGCGCGCGTGGCGCATTGCGCGCGCGCTCGAGACGGGCACCGTCTGGATCAACACGTACAAGCTGTTTTCGATCTCCACGCCGTTCTCGGGCTGGAAGGAGAGCGGGATGGGCCGCGAGAAGGGCCGTCTCGGCATCCGCGAGTACATGCAGCAGAAGAGCCTCTACTGGGGCTTGAACGACGCGCCGCTGCCGTGGGCGAACTGAGCGAAGGGGAATGACGTAATGAGCATCTTGGGTATCGAGCAGATCACGTACGGTGTCGACGACCTCGCGACGTGCCGGCGCTTTTTCGCCGACTGGGGGCTGAAGGAAGTCGCGCACGACGACACGCGCGCACGTTTCGAAACGCTGAACGGCTGCACCGTGCTGGTCGTCAAGGCCGACGATCCGTCGCTGCCGCCGGCGTTCGAGGCGGGTCCGACGCTGCGCGAGGTGACGTGGGGCGTCGCGACGAAGCAGGAACTCGACGCGCTGCGCACGAAACTGGCTGGCCAGCCCGGCTATTACGCGCACGACGACGCGGTGGGTTGCATCGATCCGAACGGCATGGCGATTCGCGTCGAAGTCACGCGCAAGCGCGAACTCGACATCACCGGCTCGCCGTCGAACGTGTGGGGCCAGACGCTGCGCGTCGACCAGCCGAGCCCGATCTATTCGCGCGCGGAACCGGTCGAGGTTGGCCACGTGGTGTTCTTCACGAACTGCCTCGACGCGCAGGAAACGTTCTATCACGAGCTGCTCGGCTTCGAGACGTCGGATCGCTATCCGGGCCGCGGCGCGTTCATGCGTTGCGCGCCGCATGGCGGCCACCACGACCTGTTCCTGCTCGCGTTGCCGAACGGCAAGCGCGGCCTGAACCACGTCGCGTTCACCGTGCGGGACATCCACGAAGTGTTCGGCGGCGGCATGCACATCGACCGCTGCGGCTGGGAAACGCAACTCGGCCCGGGCCGTCATCCGGTGTCGTCCGCGTATTTCTGGTACTTCCAGAATCCGGCCGGCGCGCTGATCGAGTACTACGCGGACGAAGACGTGCTGACGCCCGAGTGGCAGCCGCGCGAATTCGAACCTGGCCCGACCGTGTTCGCCGAATGGGCCGTCGACGGCGGCCTCGACGGCAACACGCGCCGGCAGAAGGACGCGAAGGCGCCGGAAGGCAAGTTCATGACGGAGCGCAAATCATGACCGAAGCGAACACGCAGGCGCCGGCCGTGCCGGGCACGGTCGTCGTGATCGGCGGCGGCCAGGCCGCCGGCTGGGTGCTGAAGACGTTGCGCGCGGAAGGGTTCGCGGGCCGCCTCGTGATGATCGCCGACGAGCCGCACCTGCCGTACGAACGCCCGCCGCTGTCGAAAGCCGTGCTGGCCGGCGATGCCGACATCGAAACGGTACGCGTCGTGCGACCCGACGAATTCGACGCGCTGAACGTCGAGGCGTGGCAGCCGGAACGCGCGACGTCGATCGACCGTGCGCGCCGCGTGGTGAAGACCGAAAGCGGGCTCGAGATCGAATACGACCGTCTCGTGATCGCGACTGGCGGCACGTCGCGTCGCTTGCCTGATGCAATCGTCAGGACGCCGAACCTGCACTACCTGCGCACGCTCGACGAAGCGGCCGCGCTCGGCGAGAAGCTGCGTGCGAGCCGGCGCGTGCTCGTGATCGGCGGTGGCTGGATCGGCCTCGAAGTCGCTGCGACCGCACGCAAGCTCGGCGTCGAAGCGGTCGTCGTCGAAGGCGCTCCGCGTCTGTGCGGACGGTCGGTGCCGCAGATCGTGTCGGACTTCCTGCTCGACCTGCATCGCGCGAACGGTGTCGACGTGCGTCTCGGCGCGGCGCTCGCATCGCTCGACGCGCATCCGGACGACGCGTCGAAGGTGCGCGCGACGCTCGCCGACGGCACGACGATCGACGCCGATTTCGCGGTGGCCGGCATCGGCCTCGCGCTGAACGCGACGCTGGCGAGCGACGCGGGCCTGGCCGTCGACGACGGCATCGTGGTCGACGAATTCGGTGCGACCAGCGACCCGGCGATCTTCGCGTGCGGCGACGTCGCAAACCATCACAACGGCTGGCTGAAGCGGCGCGTGCGGCTCGAATCGTGGGCGAACGCGCAGAACCAGGCGATCGCGGCTGCGAAGGCCGTGCTCGGCGTGCGCGCGCCGTACGCGGAGATTCCGTGGTTCTGGTCCGATCAGTACGACGTGAACCTGCAGATCCTCGGCGATCTGCCGGCCGATGCGCAGCTCGTCGTGCGCGGCGATCTCGCCGCGCGCCGCGCGACGCTGTTTTTCGTAGGCGATGGGCATGTGAGAGGTGTCATCGCCGTCAACAACGCACGCGAGCTCAAGCTCGCACGCAAGTGGATGAACCAGGGCCGGGCAGTGGATACGGAAGCCCTGGCGGACACGACCAAACCGCTTGCCTGACCGGCGAACGATCCAGGAGACCCCCCGCATGAGCACTTTCGACAACGTCGTGGCCGGCAGGGCCACGATGGAAGCTGCCGCCTCCACGCCCGGCGCGATCATCGCGCGGCTCGAGCGGCTTCCGACCAACGCGATGCAGATCCGCGCGCGCGTGCTGATCGGCACCGCCACGTTCTTCGACGGCTTCGACGTGATCACGATCGCGGCGACGCTGCCGCTGCTGATTCACAAGTGGGGGCTGTCGCCGACGCAGATCGGCATGCTGATTGCGTCCGGCGCGATCGGCCAGCTGATCGGTGCGTTCCTGTTTCCCGCGCTCGCGGAAAAGCATGGCCGCGTGAAGGCGATCGCGTGGAGTTCGGCCGTGATCGGCATCACGAGCATCGCGTGCGGTTTCGCGCCGACGTTCGAGATATTCGTGCTGCTGCGGATTTTGCAGGGGCTCGGTCTCGGCGGCGAACTGCCGGTCGCGGCGACGTACATCAACGAAATCACGCGTGCACATGGTCGCGGCCGCTTCGTGCTGTTGTATGAAATCGTGTTTCCGATCGGTTTGCTGGTGTCGATGGCGCTGGGCGCATGGCTCGTGCCGCGGTTCGGCTGGGAGATCATGTACTTCGTCGGCGGGCTGCCGTTGATCCTCGCGCTGGTGCTCACGCATCTCGTGCCGGAATCGCCGCGCTGGCTCGCATCGCGCGGGCGCCTCCCCGAAGCCGGGCGCGCGGTCGGTGTGTTCGAATCGTCGGTGCGCGGCGAACTGCCGCCGGTCACGCAGGTGGCCGCGTACGACGAGATGGTGCGCCAGCACCCGAAGCGCCGGATGAGCGACCTGTTCAGCGCCGCGTATCGCAAGCGCACGCTTGCCGTGGCGACGCTCTGGGCGACCTGCGGGTTCATCCAGTACGGGCTGTCCACGTGGCTGCCGACGATCTACAAGAACTTCTATCACGCGCCGTTGCAACTCGCGCTGAATCTCGCGGTGATTGGCTCGGTGATGGGCGTGCTCGGGTCGCTTGCGTCGGCGCTGCTCGTCGACAAGCTCGGCCGCAAGCCGGTGATCGTGTGGTCGTTCGTGCTGTGCGCGCTGTCGTTGGCGTTCGCGGGCATCTATCACGCATCGTCGGTGTACGTCGTCGCGGTGTTCTGCTCGCTGTCGCTGGGGCTGATGGCATCGGGCTTCATCACCGCGTACGTCTATACGCCGGAGCAGTATCCGACGAGCATCCGTGCGTCGGGCTGCGGACTCGGCAGCGCGTGGCTGAAGATCGCGTCGTTCGCGGCGCCGATGATCGTGCCGCACGCGATCATCGGCGGCAGCCTCGCGCCGGCGTTCTACCTGATCGGCATCGTGCCGCTGATCGCGGCGGTGACCGTGCACTTCGTCGGGATCGAGACGAAGGGGAAGGTGCTGGAGGCGCTCGAAGCGTAAGCGCGGCTGGCCGCAACGGCTGACGTGGAAGGCCCGGACATCGTCCGGGCCTTCTTGTTTTCCGGCGATCGCGTTCGGCGCTCGCGAGCGAGCGGCGCGGGTAGTGCGGTGCGTCCGGTGCGAACGAATGTCGCATCGGCATCGTTTCGCGGTGGACTTAGAGTCGAACGGTAGCGAACGCAACGATACCGGGAGGATGACGAACGATGGCCAAGACATTTCCGCTGCATCCCGGGCATCCGGAGCGGATTTGCTGGGGATGCGACAACTACTGCCCGACGCATGCGATGCGGTGCGGCAACGGCTCCAGCCGCACGCAGCACCCGAGCGAACTGCTCGGCGACGACTGGTATCGATACGGCGACTGGGGCATCGACTGTGCGGACGCCGGCAACGAGAACGACAACGGGAATCGCAACGACAACGAATGCGCGACCGCGGCCGGCGATGTGCGTGCCGCGCGTTGCCGTGACGCAGGCGCGGTGCGCGATCCGGCAGGCGGCTTGCCGGATGGCCCGGTCGAACGTACGCTTTGTCGACACCCCGGCCCACCAGCAGGTTATCGACCATGCAAGCCCATCCTTTGCGTCTTTCCCCCGGCGACGATCTGCGCGCATCGGTCGAGCAGGCATTGTGCCGGCTCGACGCACACGCGGCATTCGTGATCCAGGGGATCGGCAGCCTGACCGTCGCGCAGTTGCGCTTTGCCGGTGTCGACGCGCCGACCGAACTGCGCGGCGACCTCGAGATCCTGACGCTGGCCGGTTCCGTCTCGCCGGACGGCGCGCACCTTCATATGTCGGTGTCCGATGCGAACGGCCGCGTGTCGGGCGGACACGTCGCGAGCGGTTGCGTGGTGCGGACGACCGCCGAGATCCTGCTCGTGCTGTTGCCCGCATATCGTTTCTCCCGTGAACACGATGCAGGAACCGGGTTCAACGAGCTGGTGATTCGTCCGGAGTCAGGCTGATCGTGCGCACGGTCTGGCGCAGGTGACCGATGCGGCTTACCCCGGCACGAACACCCCCATCGCCGCGATCGCCATCGCGACCGTCGCGGCCCAGCCGCCCCACGCCAGCGCGCCCGTCACGGCGAACTTGCCCATGATGCGTCGGCTGCCGGCCATCAGCATCATCACGATCATGATCGGAACCGCGGTCACGCCGTTGATGACCGCACTCCAGTAGAGCGCGCGGATCGGGTCGAAATGCATGAACGTGATCGCGACGCCGCCCACGATCGCCAAGGCGATCACCGCATAGAATTCGGGCGCGACGCCGAGCCGAAGCGCGAGGCTGTTGCGCCAGCGAAAGCTGCCCGAGGCCGCATACGCGGCCGATCCGGCGAGCACCGGCAACGCCAGCAGGCCGGTGCCGACGATCCCGAGCGCAAACAGCACGTACGCGAAGTGCCCGGCAATGGGCTCGAGCGCACGCGCGGCATCGGCGGACGTCTTCACTTCGATGTGGTGCATGTTGAGCGTGGCCGCTGCGGTCAGCGTGATGAAGAACGCAATGACGTTCGATACGCCCATGCCGACCCAGGTATCGAAGTTGATTCGTCGCAGCTGCGCGGGTGCCTGATGAGGTGCGCGCCGCAACGCGTGCTCGTTCGGCTTCGCATGCAGTTCCTCGACTTCCTGCGACGCCTGCCAGAAAAACAGATAAGGGCTGATCGTGGTGCCGAGCACGGCGATGACCGTGGTCAGGTAGGCGGAGGTCAGCTGGATATGCGGCCACACGATCGCGCGGCCGACCTCGCCCCAATGGACGGGCACGATGAGCGCCACCGCGACATACGCGAGCAGGACCAGCGCGATCCATTTGAGCAGGCGCGCATAGCGGTCGTACGGCACGAAAATCTGCAGCACGGCCGACACGCCGCCCAGACAGACGACATAGAGTTCCTGAGGGCCGTGCAGCAGGAGATGGACCGCCGCGCCCATCGCCGACAGGTCGGCCGCGATGTTGATCACGTTCGCGATCAACAGCAATGCCACTGCGCTGTAGAGCAGCCATGACGGGTAGTGCGCGCGCATGTTCGACGCGAGGCCCTTGCCCGTCACGCGGCCGATGCGCGCGCTGACCAGCTGGATCGCCGTCATCAGCGGATAGGTCAGCAGCAGCGACCAGAGCAGTTCGAATCCGAACTGCGCACCCGCCTGCGAATAGGTTCCGATGCCTGACGGATCGTCGTCGGCGGCACCGGTGACGAGGCCCGGCCCGAGGCGCCGGAGCCACGTTACCGCGCGCGGACGAGGCTGCGCGGTATCGAGGGACTCGTTGTCGTTCATGTCGGCGGCCCGTGGGAAGGGGGCAACCGAGTCGCAATCGGCGTGCCCGGGCCATGGGACGGGCGGCGCCGGTCGGCTGATGCGTTTCGAACGCCGAGCGCGGCTCAGCAGAAAACCGGCTTGGCCGAGGCGCGGGAAGCGGGGCTGCGGGAGAAAACGGACCGGGCGCTCGCGAACGAGGGCGGCCGGACCGCGGCGCGAAGGGCGCAGCAGCGGCGATGCGCGTCGGCGCGGGCGACGGGGCGTGCCAGACGTGCCGCGTCGGCCGCTCGACGGTTGCATCGCGCGCCGGATTGACGGCGTGTCGTCGGCTGTCGGCGGCACGTCAGTGCCGGCGGTGCGGAATGCAAAAGACGGAAAGCCCCGGGTGTGACCGTCTCCGGGTCAGGGGCGCGCCATGAGCGCAACCGGTCCGGCGGCGCCCGTTCGGCGTCAACGGTCAGTCATTGCAACATCCCGATTGCTGCGCCCGGTCACCAGGCAGCCGGACATGAACGCCTCGCTCTGGCTGCTGGCGGCCGCGTTGCCGAAGCCGCGACTGAGCGCATCGTATTTCACCTGCTCGGCACCCTGCGAACACGCCATCGGGCTGGCGTCGCGGCCTTGCGCGTGCAGCAGCGCCCGATCGCCGATCAGGTAGGCCAGCAGCGCGAAAAACGCGATGTGTACCACTCGTCTCATGATTCGTCTCCTCGTTGCCGAAGCGTAACGCGGACACGTTTCGTGAAGCACTTGGGGCTTCCCCCGGTAAACGTCTGCTGAAACGGCGACATGCCTGTTGTAATTGCGTCCCGTTCTTGTGCCGCGCGAACGCGGAAGGGGCAGTGGCCGGCCGCACCGGCGCGCGATTGACGCGAGTTTGACGAATGTCAGGGTACGGGCAGGGCGAGACGGTCGCGCCGGCACTCAAAGCGATAGCATCAATGCATGTTTCAACGGAACGCAATGCGCGCAAGCGATGGGCGCAGCGGATCCGAACGCAACAGGCACGTGCCGAACATCGCTGTCGAAATAGTGAGGAATCCAAATGCTTAACGTCTCTTCCGTGCTGATCAGTCTCGCGCCGATGTGGGCCATTCTGCTGATTGCGTCTTCCGCCGCGACCTATCTGGTGTTCTGGCGCAAGGTCATCAAGTAAGCGCCGCACCGTTCATCGCACTGCCGTCACCGGCACATTCGAGATCCGCACGAGCCGATCCATCACGCTGCGACGGAACATCGACAGCATCGCGTGAAACGGATCCTGCCGCGGCGCGACGACGACGATTTCGTCGCAGCCGGTCTCGGCCGCGACGGCCGCGATCGTGTCGGCCACCGGCCCGACCTTCTTCAAGATGCTGTACCGGACACCGGCTTCCCGCAACACCCGCTCCGCCATCGCCAGGTCGTCGCACGCGAACTTGTCTTCGATCGACTGAAGCCTCGACAGCGGGTGAAACGCCTCGAGCCGCGTCGCCTCGAGCGGCGCCTGCACGTTGATCAGCACGATCTCGGATGCGCAGCGTTCGCGATACAGGAAGGTCGCGTGGCGAACCGCCTGCAGCGAGCGAGGCGAATGTCCGACCGGAACCAGCAGTTTGAGCATGGAAAATGCCCCGTAGTCGAGATGTTCCCAGCGTAGTGCGCCGCCGGATCGCGCGACCTAAAGAGATTGGGCGGCCGCGTAAAAATGTCGTTAACGTCCGCCGCCTCGTGTTGCGCCTATTAGAAATATAAGAAATTTTAGTTTATGCGCATAAACGTTTACACCAGTCGAACGAGTGGCAGCCCGACGCGGTATGGGCGTACAACAAAGTCTGCGGCAACGGGATAAAGCATGCTGCGGCACGGCAATATTTGTGGGCTACGGTCAGGTGGTCCAATGGGCAAAGAACGTTTCAGCGATTTCAATGGGCGTTCGGGGCATCGTTAGTTTCTTGACGAAGGTAAAGGAGCAGGTGCCTGAGCCACGGCGACGATCGAGCCGGCAGCAACCCGGCGGCTCGTGTTCAAGGCCATTTCGTTTCCGACCGTGTCACGCGATCCGGAATTTTTTCCGCAGGCTCGAATCGACCGGGCCGGCCGGCATGAAGCGACGCAACTTGCGCAACAGCGACGCCTCGCCGTTCGGCGTGCTGCGCATCCGCCATGCGCCGAGCGCCGCGTCGACGATGGTGGCGGCCACCCCCTCGGGGTGCGGCGCGGCTTTCACGCTGTCGACGACGGCGCGCGACGCAAGCGTTCGCTCGCGGTCGTAATCGGCGATCGGCGCGCTTGCCTGCGGGGCATTGACCTCGAGGTTGGTCCGCGTAAACGATGGTTCGACCAGCGTCGCGCGAATGCCGAACTGGCGCAGTTCGTGATCCAGCGATTCGGTCAAACCCTCCACCGCATGCTTGGATGCCGAATAGAGTCCCATATAGGGCGCCGGCAGGAAGCCGAGCACCGAGCTGACATTGACGATCCGGCCGCGCCGTTGCGCGCGCATGTGCGGAAGTGCCGCATGGGTCGTACGCAGGATGCCGAATACGTTGGTGTCGAACAAGGCCGCCGCTTCGTCCACCGAGGTTTCCTCCACCGCGCCGATCAGGCTCATGCCCGCATTGTTGACGAGCACGTCGATACGCGCGGCGCGATCGACGATCGTTTGCATACCCGATCGAACAGACGCGTCGTCACGCACGTCCATCTCGACCAGCTCGACGCCGGCGACGGGCGCCGTTCGCGCGACGCTGCGCACGGTGCCGAACACGCGGCATCCGCGTTTTGCGAATTGTTCTGCTGCGGCGCGCCCGATGCCCGACGACACGCCGGTCACGACGACAACTGTGGAGTTCGACATGGCTGTTTCCTTCGATATGGTGAATGGGGATGTCAATCGCGCGTGTCCAGCGCGGGCTGAAGCGCAGGCTCGGCAGGCGATGCCGGCGCATGCCGGCCGTGGCGTGCACCGGCGGAATGGCCGGGCCGGATCCTGTACCAGATCGCGTACATCGCCGGCAGGAATACAAGCGTGAGGATCGTCCCGGCGAACGTGCCGCCGATCAGCGTGTACGCGAGCGTGCCCCAGAACACCGAATGCGTGAGCGGAATGAACGCGAGCACGGCCGCCATCGCGGTAAGGATCACCGGGCGCGCTCGCTGCACGGTCGCTTCGACGACTGCATGGAACGGATCCAGCCCCGCCAGTTCGTTCTGGTGGATCTGCCCGATCAGGATCAGCGTGTTGCGCATCAGGATGCCCGACAGCGCGATGAGGCCGACCAGCGCATTGATGCCGAACGGCTGCCGGAACAGGATCAGTGTCGGCACCACGCCGATCAGCCCGAGCGGGCTTGTCATGAACACCATCACCATCGCGGAGATCGAGCGCACCTGGAAGATGATGATGACGAGCGTGATCGCCAGCATGATCGGGAACAGCGGCAGCATCGCCTTCGTCGCCTTGCCGGATTCCTCGATGGAGCCCGCTTCCTCGATCCTGTAGCCGCTCGGCAACCTCGCCATGATCGGCTGAAGCTGCTTCGTGATCGCGGCCGATACGTCCGGCGGCTGCAAGCCGTCGGCGATGTCGCCGCGCACCGTGATCGTCGGCACGCGATCGCGCCAGCGCATGATCGGTTCCTCCATCCGCACGTCGACCTTGCCGACCTGCGACAGCGGAATGCGCTGCCCGTTCGCGCCGGCGAGCGTGAAGTCGTCGAGCCGTGCGGGGTCGAGCCGCGCCTCGCCGCCCGAACGCGCGATCACCTGCACGGTCCGGATGTCCTCGCGCACCGCGGTGACGGGTACCCCGGTCAGCAGGAACTGCAGCTGCTGCGCAACCGCGCTAGACGTCAGCCCGACCGCCTGCAGGCGATCCTGCTGCAGCGTGAAGTGCAGCGTCGGCGCGCGCGTGCCCCAGTCGGCATTGACCGTGCGCATCATCGGGCTGGCGGTCATCACGTGCCGTACCTCGGCCGCGATGCCGCGCAGCGTGTCGGGATCGGGGCCGGTGACGCGATACGCGACCGGGAACGGCGAATACGGGCCGAACACGAGTTGCGTCACACGCACGCGTGCTTCGGGCGCAAGGCCGTCGGCGACGGCTCGCCGCAGCCGCGCCTTCAACGCGTCACGCTCGTCCTGGCTGTCCGTGCGCACCACGATCTTCGCGAACGACGGATCGGGCAGCTCCGGCCCCATCGCCAGATAGAAGCGCGGCGCACCCTGGCCGACATACGCGGTGACGATGCGCGCTTCCTTCTGCTTCGCGAGCCACGCTTCGACCTTCGACGTCGCGGCGCTCGTTTGCGAAATCGACGTGCCGTACGGCATCTGCACCTCGATCAGCACCTCGGGGCGATCGGAGATTGGAAAGAACTGCTTCTTGACGATCGCCATCCCGAGGATCGCGAGCACGAACAGGCCGACGACCGACCCCGCGACGAGCCATTTGCGTGCGATGACACGCGCCAGTACCTGACGGAAGCGGTTGTAGCGCGGGGTATCGTACAGCGCGTCGTGGCCGCCTTCGACCTTCCTGAACTCGGGCAGCATCTTCACGCCGAGGTACGGCGTGAACACCACCGCGACGACCCACGATGCGATCAGCGCGATCCCGACGATCCAGAACATGTTGCTGGTGTATTCGCCGGCGGTTGAGCGTGCGAAGCCGTTCGGCATGAAACCGACCGCGGTCACGAGCGTGCCGGCCAGCATCGGCGCGGCCGTATGGCTCCACGCATAAGCCGACGCGGCCACGCGGCCGTAGCCTTCCTCCATCTTCACGACCATCATTTCGATCGCGATGATCGCGTCGTCGACGAGCAGGCCGAGCGCGAGGATCAGCGAGCCGAGCGTGATGCGATCGAAGTTCTTGCCGGTCGCGGCCATCACGACGAACACCACGGCCAGCGTCAGCGGCACGGCCGCGGCGACCACCAGCCCCACGCGCCAGCCCATGCTGACGAAACTCACGAGCATGACGACCAGCAGCGCAGCGAAGAACTTGACCATGAACTCGTCGACGGCCGAACTGATGTTTACGGCCTGATCGGTCACCTTGGTGAGGCTCATGCCGAGCGGCAACGCTCGATTGATCGCGCCGACTTCGCTGTCCAGGGCCTTGCCGAGATCGAGCCCGTTCCAGCCGTCGCGCATCACGATACCCAGCAGCAGCGCGGGTTCGCCGTTGTTGCGGATCATGAACGTCGCCGGATCCTCATAACCGCGCTCGACGGTGGCAATGTCGGACAGCTTCAAGGTGCGACCCTGAGCGACGACCGGCGTGTCGCGAATCTTCTGCAGTTTGTCGAAGGCGCCGTCCAGCCGGATGAACACCTCCGGCCCGCGGGTTTCGACGGAACCCGCCGGCGTCAGCGCGTTCTGGCCGTTGAGCGCGGCGAACACGTCCTGCGGGCTCACGCCGAGCGTCGCGAGCCGGTCGTGCGACAGCTGCACGTAGATGCGCTCCGGTTGCTCGCCGATGATGTCGACTTTCTTCACGCCCGCCACGTGCAGCAGCCGCTGGCGCAACGCCTCGGCGTCGCGCACCAGCAGGCGCTGCGGTTCGCCCTTGGCCTTCAACGCGAACAGCGCGAACGTGACGTCCGCGTATTCGTCGTTGACCATCGGCCCGATCACGCCGGACGGCAGATCGTTCGCCACGTCGCCGATCTTCTTGCGCGCCTGATAGAACTGCTCCTGAACGTCGGACGGCGGCGTGCTGTCGAGCAGTGTCAGCGTCGTGATCGCGAGGCCGGGGCGCGTATAGGTTTCGGTGCGGTCGTACCAGCGCAGCTCCTGCATGCGCTTCTCGATCTTTTCGGCAACCTGATCGTGCATTTCCTGCGCGGTAGCACCCGGCCATGCGGTGACGATCGTCATCACCTTGATCGTGAATGCCGGGTCTTCCGCGCGGCCCAGCTTGAAGAACGACACGAGTCCCGCGAGCGAGATCAGGCAGATCAGGAACAGCGTGATCGCGCGCTCGCGCACGGCAAGTGCCGACAGGTTGAAGCGACGCTCGCTCACGGCCGTGCTCCTTCGCTCGCGACCGTGGCGGCCTGCGGGGATACGCGAACCGCTTCGCCGTCGCGCAGCAACTGGGCGCCGAGCGCGACGACCCGGTCGCCTTGCCGAAGTGTGCCGGACACGCGCGCGCTGTCGTCGCCCAGATGCTCGACCGTGACCGGCCGCCATCCCACCTTGGCGGGGTCGCCCGCGACGACCCACACGCCGGGCCCGTTGCCCGTGTCCAGCAGCGCGCCGATTGGCACCTGCACGCCATGTTGCGGTGCCGCGCGCGCATCGTCCGGGATGCGGACCGTGACGGTTGCGCCCAGCGGTGCGTTGGCCAGCGCGCCCTGCAGCACGTAGCGGGCTTCGAACGTGCGCGTTCTCGGATCCGCGGTATCGGAGAGCTGGCGCAGCGTCGCGGGGACGCTTACGCCCTGCTTGCCGAACAGCTCGGCCTGTGCGACTGACCCGGCCGCGGGGCGCAGGGTTTCCGGCAGCTGGATCATGGCTTCCCGGCTGCCGGCGTGCGCGAGCCGCACCACCGGCTGGCCGGCGCTGACGACCTGGCCCGGTTCCGCGAGCGTTTCCATCACGACGCCGTCGCCGTCCGCGATGAGTTCCGCATAGCCGGTCGCATTGCGCGCGACGTCGGCATCGGCCTCGGCGGCGCTCAACTGCGCTTTCGCGGCATCGGCCGCTGCCTTGATCTGGTCGTAGGCCGATGCCGATATCGCGCCGGTGCCGCGCAGGTCGCGATAGCGGGTTTCATCCTCGGCGGTCTGGCGCGCGCGTGCCCGTGCGGCGGCCACGGCCTCGTCGCGTGCGCGCGCCGCGAGCTTGAGGTCGACGGGATCGATCCGCATCAGCGGCTGGCCGCGCCGGACGGTTTGCCCGGTATCGACGAGGCGCGCCAGCACCTTGCCGGACACCCGAAACCCGAGGTCGCTCTGCACGCGTGCGGCGACGGTGCCGGTAAATGCGTGCGACGCGGGGACCGCCGCCTGCACGATGGCGGTACGCACGAGCGGCGCTTCCGTGCGTGGATCGGAAGGCGCTTTTCCGCTGCAGGCGGCTAGCGCGACGGGCAGTGCGGAAGCAACTGCGAAGAGAAGAAGGGGGCGACGCCGGACCATGAAAGACCCACTGACGAAGTGATCGGGGCTTTCATTGTGGTTCTAGTGACTAAAATAGTCAATGGTCACAACTGGGCCGGTTCACGGCGCGAGGCTGCGCAGCACGAGGCTCGACAATTGGGCGGGCGCGGCGTCGGTCGTGTCGAGGTTGTACTGCAGCAGCAGCGGATTAAGGTACGGTCGCATCACCAGGTAGATCGCCGTCGCGGTCTCGTCCAGTGGCGTCTTGCGCTCGAACTCGCCGCTTTGCCGGCCTTCCTGCAGCACGTCCTGCAGCAGGTTCTGCACGCGCGCTTCGTAGGCCTGCACCGACTGCCAGTTCCCGGTGGCGGCCGATGCGGCGATGTCGTACAGCTTGCGGTCGCGGAAAAACAGCCGCAGGCTCGCTTCGGTGAAGACCTTGAACATCCGTCGCAGCTTTTCGGTCGGCCGCTCGGCGTCGGCGACGGCCGCGCGCACGTCCGTCTCGATCTCGCGCAGGCAGTTCGCGCAGATCATTTCGCCGATCGCCTGTTTCGACTCGAAGAACTTGTAGATATAGGCCTTCGAGAAGCCGATCGCCTTCGCCAGGTCGGACACGGTCGTCTTTTCATAGCCGTACCGGCTGAAGTGCTCGGTGGCGGCGGCCACGATCTGATCCCGCACGTCGTGCTCGGCCGGGCCGCGCGCGGGCGCCGCGGAAGGGAGGGTTTTTTTCATGGGCTGCAGCTGACAGGAATGGACAACGAGTGACTATTTGGTATTATAGTCACCATCGCGTTCTTGCTAAAACCGTCATGCTACCCAAACCCATCGTTGCCGCGGTGCTTGCCGCGATCTTGTCGGCCGGGTGTGCCGTCGGCCCCGATTACGTGCGGCCGGAGGTCGCCATGCCGCAGCGGTTCCAGGGCCAGAGCACTGTCGATCAACGCCATGCGGCTGCCGAAGCCGACCTCGCGACGTGGTGGGCCGGCTTCGGCGATCCGCAACTGACGCGCTTCATCACGCTGGCGCTCGCGCAGAACCTCGATCTTGCGCAGGCCGCGGCACGCGTCGAGCAAGCGCGTGCAGGACTCGGCGCGGCGAATGCGGCGCTGCTGCCGTTGGGCAGCGTGAGCGGGCAGGCGGCGCGGGTCTACCAGTCGGTCGAAACGCCGTTAGGGCGTGTGCTGAATGCGACGCCCGGTTTCGATCGCCACGGCAACGACTACGAGGCCGACTTGAACGCGAGCTGGGAGCTGGACGTATTCGGCGGATTGCGCCGCGGCCGCGAAGCCGCACTCGCAGACTATCAGGCATCCGAAGCAGCGGCGGTCGCGACGCGGCTCGCCGTCGCCGCGCAAACCGCGGACGCGTACATCACGATCCGCGGGCTGCAGGGCCGGCTTAAGGTCGCGCGGCACCAGGTGCAGACCGAGCAGGACCTGCTGTCGACCCTCAATCTGCTGTATGAAAAGGGGCTCGCGGCGGAGCTGCAGGTCAGGCAGGCCGAAGGCGCGCTCGCGCAGGTGCGCGCGACGGTGCCGGTGCTCGAAGCGGCGCTCGACGCGGCGATGAACGCGCTCGACGTGATGCTCGGTTCGCAGCCCGGCACGCATCGGGCGGAATTGCTCGACGGCGGCGACGTGCCAGTGGCCCCGCGGATTACGGCGACAGGCACGCCCCGCGAACTGCTCACGCGCAGGCCCGACCTGATCGTCGCCGAGCGGCGCGTGGCGGCGTCGAATGCGCGCATCGGCGTGGCGATTGCAGAGTATTACCCGAAGTTTTCTCTGAGCGGGTTGCTCGGCAGCGCGACGACGATGGGCGCGGGCAACCTGTTTGCCGGCGGCGCGAACCAGGCTGCCGGCGTGCTCGGCCTGCGCTGGCGCCTGTTCGACTTCGGCCGGATCAACGCGCAGATCGCGCAGGCGAAAGGACAGGATGCCGAGATGCTGGCCGCGTACCGGCTCGCGGCGCTGCACGCGACCGAGGACGTCGAAAACGCGTTCTCGGCGCTCGTCAAACGCGACGAACAAGCCACCGTGCTCGCCGACGGCGTCGCTTCGCTCGGCCGCGCGCGGGCCGCGTCGTTTGCAGCGTACCAGAAAGGCGTCGTCAGCCTGATCGAAGTGTTGCAGGCCGACGAAAGCCTGCTGCGCGCGTCCGACCAGCGCGTGCAGGCGCAAACCGAATCCGCACGCGCGGCGGTCGCCGCGTTCAAGGCGCTCGGCGGAGGTTGGCAAGCGCCGGTGTCCGAAGCCGTCGCCAGTCGATAACGGTCGTACGTACCCACGCCTTGGCCGGAGTGGCTTCGTTGTCCTTGTTCCTTGTGCGATGAGTGCTCTGCAACATGCGCCCTAAGCGGATGACACGTGCGGAAAGCCGCGAACACACCCGTCGCGGCTTGCTCGACGCGGCAGCGCTGTGCATTGCCGAGAAGGGACTTGCGGCGTCGAGCGTCGAGGACATTGTCGCGCGCGCCGGGTACACGCGCGGCGCGTTCTATTCGAACTTCAGAAGTAAGCACGAGCTTTTCGTCGAACTTCTTCGCGTCAAGCATCGCAGCATTCAAGAAAATCTGGAGGCACTCTTGCAGGATCCCGCGGTATCGTCCGACATTGTTCAACAGCAGTTCGCTTTGCTGTATGCGTGTTGCTATTCGAGCAGTGTCGATTACGTCGTTTGGGCCGAGGCCCGCCTGCAGGCGGAGCGCGATGCGCACTTGCGCGAGTATGTGAAGGCCATGTGTATTGAACGACGTGACGTGATTGCGCGCTTCTTTAATCGAGGTTGCGTGGGTCGTCGCACAAGAAAAGCGGCCTCGTCCGCCGATCGCGCGCTTATTGTGATCGCGATCATGGATGGCCTGCGGTACTTGGGTAAACCGTAATTTTCATGAATGCTTTCGGTTTGAGCAATCCAGACCGAATGCGGCTTCGCAGGTTGCCTCCATAAATATCGGTTTGCAATGTTGCCTGAGTGCTAGGCCAACGCTTTCCTCGCTGACTCCCAGAAAAACCGAGGACGAGTATGTCCCGGAACGGTCCTGGCGTTTCCGGCATAAGTCCACCGCATGGACGCGCTCAAGCGCGTGGAATCGGGCTGTCGGTGCCGGACCAGTGCCGGGAGCTGGGCATCAGCACGGCGACGTCGTTCTACAAATGGCGCTCGAAGTTCGGCGGCATGCACGTCTCGCTGATCGCGCGGATGAAAGAGTTGGAGGCTGAGAACGCCTGGCTGCGCGGACAACCATCGGAACTGGGGCTTCGGGCTGTGGAATCAAAGGTTGGCTCATCCTCGACGATCAATGCGCAGACTTTGTGAATTCCCTCGGATTATTGGCGAAAGGGTCACTGCGGCGTTTCGATCGTTTTTTGGCGGCAGACTTTGATGTGTCTCCACATGCGTGGCCCGTCGAGCGGCGCACCAGGCCGATTTAGTCGAATCCTCAATGAATCGCGGCGGAAAATATCGGAGGTTGGCCATCCGGCGTCGCGTAGAGTAGAGCATCGACCGCGGCGCGGCCGCTTTCCGGCGCCTTCCCGGCCGTTCGGGACGGACCGCCACCACCACGCGGCCCGCCATTCCATTCCGATTCCAGGAGACCTCGCATGCCGCACGGCGCCCCGCAGCTTCTCGCTCCCGCTTCCATCACCATCGACCCGATCGTGCGCCTGTCGGCCGGCGAGCTCGCGTCGGCGATCCGTGGCAAGGCGGTGTCGTGCGTCGAGACGATGCGTGCCTATCTCGATCACATCGAGCGCGTGAACGGCGCGGTGAACGCGCTGATCTCGCTGCGCGATCGCGCCGTGCTGCTCGCCGAAGCCGCGGAGAAGGACGCCGCGCTGGCCCGCGGCGAGTATCACGGCTGGCTGCACGGGATGCCGCAGGCGCCGAAGGATCTCGCGATGACCAAAGGGCTGCGGACGACCTACGGCTCGCCGATTTTCCGCGAAAACGTGCCGCAGGGCGATTCGGTCGGCGTCGGTCGAATGCGTGCGGCGGGCGCGATCTTCATCGGCAAGACCAACACGCCGGAGTTCGGCCTCGGCTCGCATACGTTCAACGAAATCCACGGCGCGACACGCAATCCGTACGACCTGACGAAGAGTGCCGGCGGCAGCAGCGGCGGCACGGCGGCGGCGCTCGCCGCGCGCATGCTGCCGGTCGCGGATGGCAGTGACTTCGGCGGCTCGCTGCGCAATCCGGCCGCGTTCTGCAACATCTACGGGTTCCGTCCGTCGCAGGGCCGCGTGCCGCGCTGGCCGGGCGTCGACGTGTTCATGCAGCAGCTCGGCATCGAAGGGCCGATGGGCCGCACGGTCGGCGACGTCGCGCAACTGCTCGCGATCCAGGCCGGCTACGACCCGAACGATCCGCTGTCGCTTGCGGAGGATCCGGCCGCGTTCGCGAAGCCGCTCGACACGGACCTGCGCGGCGAGCGCATCGCGTGGGTCGGCGACTGGAACGGTTATCTCGCGACGGAGCCGGGCGTGCTCGCGCAGTGCGAAACGGGCCTCGCGACGCTGCGCGAGATCGGCTGCGACGTCGATGCGGCGCTGCCGGCGTTCGCCCCCGAGCGCATCTGGCGCCTGTGGCTCGCGCATCGACATCTGTTGTCCGGTGGCGGGCTGCTCGCGCACTATCGCGATCCGGCACGGCGCGCGCTGCTGAAGCCCGAGGCGATCTACGAGGTCGAAGGGCTGCTCGCGATGCAGGGTGCCGAGGTGTTCGACGCGAGCGTCGAGCGCACCGCGTGGCACCAGGCGGTGCTGAGCTTCTTCGATCGCTACGATTTCATCGCGGCACCGACCGCGCAGGTGTTTCCGTTCGACGTCGAGCAGCGCTGGCCGAAGGAAATCGCGGGCCGCGCGATGGACACCTACCACCGCTGGATGGAAACGGTCGTGCCGTGGACGCTGGCCGGCTGCCCGGTGATCAGCGTGCCGGTCGGCTTCAACGACGCGGGGCTGCCGATGGGGATGCAGCTGATCGGCCGGCCGCGCGCGGACCTCGCGGTGCTGCAGCTCGCGCGTGGCTACGAGCAGGCGGCCGACTGGGTCGGCCAGCGTCTGCCGGCGTGGATGGCTGCGTGATGCGTGCCGCGGTGTCGATCGCGGATGTCCGGAACAAGCGCTATTGATGCGGAAAAGGAACGAATCCGGACGCCTGCCCGACATCGCGCGGCAATCGCGGACGAATGCGCACGGCGAGTCGGGACGGCCGCGCAATTGCAAGCGGCTGCGGCGTGCGATTTCGTTTCGATGTGTTTCAGTCGTTGCGGCGGCGCGCGACGCGCTTCGACAATATTGGCCTCAATCATTCGGGTACGAGGCAAACAGATGAAGCATATTCGCGCGACGGGCAAGCACCTGGCATCGGCGGGCATCGCATTCGGCATCCTGCTGGGCGCCAACGGCGCCGCGCATGCGCAGCTCGACCTGCAGTCGATCGGCTCGGCGCTGCTCGGCGGCGGGCAGCAACAGGCCGCACCCGCGCAGGGCGGCGTCGCGCAGCTGATGCAGGCGTACGTCGGCGCGAACCAGCAGGTGCTGGCCGGGCAGTCGTCGCTCGCGTCGGCGATGGGGCTCACCGGCGCGGCCGGGCAGGCGCAGCAGGCCGCCAGCCTGCTCGGTGGCGGCAACGCGTTGACGCCGGCCGTGCTGTCGCAGATGGGCGGCGCGCAGCAGTCGGTGTCGCAGGCGCTTGGCCAGGCGTTCGCGAGCGGCGGCCCGACCCACGGCCCGATCGACAAGCAGGCGTTCAGCAACGGCCTCGCATCGCTCGGCCAGGGCCTCACGCAGTATTCGCAGCTGCAGTCGGGGCTTGGCAATCTCGGTTCGACCAGCGCCGCTTCGCTGCTGCAGTCGGGCCTGAATCCGCAGAACATGCAGGCCGCGTCGTATATCGCGCAAAGCGCGCCGGGCCAGTTGCAGTCGCTCGCGTCGACGCTCAGCCAGGCCGTGCAGTTCGCGACGAGCCAGGGCATTTCGGTGCCGGCGGTCGCGTCGTCCGCGCTGAAGCTGCTGCCGTAACGCAGCCGCACCCCGCGCGCCGCGGTGCCGGCGGCGCGCGGCGATCCGGGATGGCCCCGCGCAACATGGGGATATCGCGCGATGCTATCGTTGTGCGTTTCCCGTTCCCGGTGCCGGTTCATGACTGACTCGTTCGACCTCCCGCGCTACTTCGCCCGCATCGGCTACGACGGCCCGGCCGAGCCGACGCTCGACGTGCTGCGCCGGCTGCATCTGCTGCACCCGCAGGCGATCCCGTTCGAAAACCTCAATCCGCTGACCGGCGCGCGTGTCGCGCTCGACCTGCCCGCGATCGTCGACAAGGTGATCGGGCGCCGCCGCGGCGGCTACTGTTTCGAACTCAACAAGCTCTTCCACACCGCGCTTACGACGATCGGTTTTCGCGTGACGCCGCTGATCGCGCGCGTGCGCTGGATGCGGCCGCCCGAGGTCGTCACCGCGCAGACGCACATGCTGCTGCGCATCGATCTCGATGGCGCGACGTGGCTCGCGGACATCGGCTTCGGCAGCGCGACGCTGACCGCGCCGCTGCGCTTCGTGCCGGGCGAGCGGCAGCTGACGCCGCACGGCGCGTTTCGCATCGTCGGCGCGCCAGTCGACGGCGAGTTCGACATGCAGTTCGAGATCCCCGACGGCTGGCAGACGACTTACCGCTTCTCGCTGAAACCGGCCGAGTGGATCGATTACGACGCCGCGAACTGGTTCACGTCGACCTATCCCGAATCGATCTTCGTGAACGACCTGATCGCCTGCCGCGTGCTGCCGGACGGCCGCGCGGCGCTGTTCAACACCGTGCTGACGGTGCGCGACGCGGCGGGCGCGGGGCGCACCGTCACCTTCGACGACGCGGCCGCGTGGGGCGCGTGCCTGCGCGACACGATCGGCATCGATACGAGCGGCTTCGATCTCGACGCGCTGTTCACCCGGATCGCGGCGCGGGTGAACCCGATGTAAGGGTGATGGCGAGCGGCGGGGCGTCGACGTCCGCCGCGCCGCCAGTTCCGGTCTCCCGATTGACATTTGCTAGATTGCTAGCATACTAGCCGACATGACCGACGAAGAAGTGAAGCAATTCAACGTGTACCTGCCGCTGAGCCTGATCCGGCAGGTCAAGCATCGCGCCATCGAAACGGAGCAGTCGCTGTCCGCGCTGGTGGCCGACGCATTGCGCGCGTATCTGGCCGCTCCGCAGCCGGGGGCCGGGCCATCCACCACGGAGGAATGACATGTCATCCGAGCGAATCGAAGCCGTGTACCTCACGACGCACAACTGGGGCAAGTCCGCAAAGTTCTTCCAGGCGCTGGGCTTCACGCTGGAATTCGAAACCGATCACAACTCGGGCCAGCTGAGAAACGGCGACGGGCCGTTTCTGTTCATCGCCGAAGTGCCGGCCGGCGAGACGCCTGCCATGCAGGTCGTGCTGAAGGTACCCGACGAGCAGGCGGTCCGGCCGCAGCCGATCGTCGACGTGGTCACTCCGTTCGAGGATACGCACTGGGGCACGCGCGACATGACCGTGCGCGATCCCGACGGCCGCGTCTGGCGCCTGCAGGCGCCGGGCAAGCCGGGCGCGTGAGGCCGCGGCGATGACCGACCTCCATCGGGACGCCCCCGACAGCACCGCCGAACGCGTCGCGCTGTGGCGCGCGCTGCACGTCGAACTCGATGCGCCGCCGCACGTGCTCGCCGACGAAGTCGGCCTGCGCCTGCTCGCGCCGGCGCCCGGCTGGCATCAGCGCGGCGACATGGATCCGCGATTCACGCAGCCGTTTCGCGCATCGATCGTCGCGCGGGCGCGCTTCATCGAGGATCTCGTCGTCGAGCAGGCCGCGCGGGGCGTGAGCCAGTACGTGATCCTCGGCGCGGGCCTCGACAGCTTCGTGCAGCGCCGGCCGGAGATGGCGTCGCGCCTGACCGTCTTCGAGGTCGATCCGCCCGCGCCGCAGGCGTGGAAGCGCCGCCGGCTGACCGAGCTTGGCTTCGGCGTGCCGGACTGGCTGCGGCTCGTGCCGTTCGATTTCGAAGCGAAGCAGTCGTGGCGCGACGCGCTCGTACGCGCTGGCTTCGATCCGGGCAAGCCGGCGGTCGTCGTGTCCACCGGCGTCAGCATGTACCTGACGCGCGACGCGAATGCGGCGGCGTTGCGCGAAGTCGCGTCGCTCGCGCCGGGTTCGACGTTCGCGATGACGTTCCTGCTGCCGCTCGAGCTTGCAGATCCGAGTGTGCGGCCGGGGCTCGAAATGGCCGCCAAAGGCGCGCGCGCGAGCGGCACGCCGTTCATCAGCTTCTTCATGCCGGAGGAGATCCGCGCGCTCGCGACGGAGGCCGGCTTCGCACGGGCCGAGCACGTGTCGGCCGCGGAGCTTGCACGTCGCTACTTCGCCGACCGCAGCGACGGTCTGCGTCCGCCGGACAACGCGGAAGAGCTGCTCGTCGCGACGGTGTGATCCCGGCGCGACCCGGGCTCACCCGTCACGCGCGTTCGAGCACGGCCATCTCGCGCACGACCACGAGCAGCACCGCGAGGCTCGCGCCGCCCGACGCGCGCAGGTCGGCGAGCAGGTGCTCGTAGCGCTGCAGCGCGGCGTCGCGGCGTTCGCGCCACGCATGGACGATCGTCTCGGGCGCCGTCGAGTCGGCCGATTCCGCGAGCGCGCTGGTGGCGAGCGTGCGCTTGAGCCGCGCGACTTCCGCGAGCGCGGCCGCGCGCGCCAGCATGTCCCAGTGCGTCGGGGTCGGCAGCGTGGCCGCGCGTTCGCCGATCCACCCGTAGTTCAGCAGCGTGCCGAGCGAGAAGTAGACGCCCGCGACCAGTTCGAGGCTGCGATCGCAGGTCGCGGCCACTTCGGCGATGTCGAGCAGCGCGGCGGAGATGTCGCCGCTCGCGACGCGCACCGCGAGCGCGCTGTCGACGCCGGCATCGACCAGCACGCGCTGCCGCTCGGACAGCGCTTCCAGATCGTCGGCCGGCAGCAGCGACGGCAATTGCGGCGCAATCCGCTGCACCGCGTCGCGGCAGCGCGCGATCAGTTCGGCGACGCCGCCGTTGGCCACCGCGCCCGACTGAAGCTGCCGCAGGAACCACAACGCCGCGCGTTCCAGCAGCCGCGCGACGTCGACGAACATGCGCGCCTGCACGTCGTCGGCGACGCGGTTGTCGAGTGCGTCGATGTCGCGCCATACCGCATCGAGATCGAACACGTCGCGCGCCATGATGCAGGCGCGCACGATGTCGCCAGGCTTCGCATCGGTTTCCTCCATCAGCCGGTGCACGAACGCGCAGCCGACCCGGTTGACGAGCGCGTTGGTCAGGTGCGTTGCGAGGATCTCGCGGCGCAGCGGGTGGCGATGCATCGGTTCGCTGAAGCGCTGTTGCAGCGGCTTCGGGAAATAGTCGACGAGCATCGCGGCGACGAGCGGATCCTCGGGCACGTCGGATTCGAGCAGCGCGTCGTACAGCCACATCTTGCTGTAGGCGAGGAGCACCGCGCGCTCCGGCGACGTGAGCCCCTGTTTCGCGGCCTGCCGTTCGGCGATCTCGTCGTCGGTCGGCAGGAACTCGATCACGCGGTTCAGGCGGCCCGCGCGTTCGAGCCAGCGCATCAGGCGCGCCTCGGCGTCGAGCAGATCGACGCTGTAGCGGCCCGCGATCGACAGCGCCTGCGTCTGATAGTAGTTGTCGCGCAGCACGAGCAGCCCGACTTCGTCGGTCATTTCCGCGAGCAGGGCGTTGCGCTGCTTCTCGGTCATCTCGCCGTCGGTGACGACGAGTCCGAGCAGGATCTTGATGTTGACTTCGTGATCCGAACAATCGACGCCGGCCGAGTTGTCGATCGCGTCGGTGTTGATGCGGCCGCCGCGCTGCGCGAACTCGATGCGGCCGAACTGCGTGCAGCCGAGGTTGCCGCCTTCGCCGACGACCTTGCAGCGCAGGTCCGCGCCGTTCACGCGCACCGCGTCGTTCGCGCGATCGCCGACCTGCTGGTGGGTTTCGCGCGCGGCCTTCACGTAGGTGCCGATGCCGCCGTTGTAAAGCAGGTCGACAGGCGCCTGCAGGATGGCGCGGATCAGCTCGGTCGGCGGCAGCGCGTGCGCGTCGATGCCGAGCGCGGCCTGCACGGCCGGCGACAGCGGGATCGTCTTCGCGGTGCGTGGGTAGACGCCGCCGCCCGCTGAGATGACGGATGTGTCGTAGTCGGCCCAGCTCGAGCGTTCAAGCGCGAACATCCGCTGGCGCTCCGCGAAGCTCGTCGCCGGATCGGGGTTCGGGTCGAGGAACACGTGCCGGTGATCGAACGCCGCGACGAGCCGGATATGCGGCGACAGCAGCATCCCGTTGCCGAACACGTCGCCCGACATGTCGCCGACGCCGACCACGGTGAAGTCGGTCGTCTGCGTGTCGATGCCCATCTCGCGGAAGTGCCGCTTGACCGATTCCCATGCGCCGCGCGCGGTGATCGCCATCTTCTTGTGGTCGTAGCCGACGGAGCCGCCGGACGCGAATGCATCGTCGAGCCAGAAGCCGTATTCGTGAGAGATCGCGTTCGCGTAGTCGGAGAACGTGGCCGTGCCCTTGTCGGCCGCGACGACGAGATACGGATCGTCGGGGTCGTGCCGCACCACGTCGTGCGGCGGTACGATTGCGTTGCCGGCGAGATTGTCGGTCAGGTCGAGCAGGCCGCGCAGGAACGTCTGGTAGCACGCGACGCCCTCGCGCATCCACGCTTCGCGATCGCTCGGCGGCGGCGGGTTTTTCACGACGAAGCCGCCTTTCGAGCCGACCGGCACGATCACGACGTTCTTCACCATCTGCGCCTTCATCAGCCCGAGCACCTCGGTGCGGAAGTCCTCGCGACGGTCGGACCAGCGCAGCCCGCCGCGCGCGACGCGCCCGCCGCGCAGGTGCACGCCCTCGACGCGCGGCGAGTACACCCAGATCTCGAACATCGGCTTCGGCTCGGGCAGGCCGGGCACCTTCGCCGGATTGAACTTGAACGACAGGTACGGCTTCGATTCGCCGTTCGCGTCGTGCAGGAAATAGTTGGTGCGCACGGTCGCGTTGATCACGCCGAGGAACTGGCGCAGGATCCGGTCCTCGTCGAGGTTCGGCACCTGGTCGAGCGCCGCCTCGATCGCCTTCAGCAGGTGTTCGACCTGCACGTCGCGCGTGCCGCCGGTGGCCGGGTCGAAGCGCAGCAGGAACAGCTCGACGAGTTGCCGTGCGATCGCCGGGTTGCCGGTCAGCGCGCGCTCGATATAGGCATCGCTGAACGTCGAGCCGACCTGCCGGAGGTATTTCGCATACGCGCGCAGGATCGTGACCTCGCGTGCGCTCAGGTGCGCGCGCAACACGAGACGGTTGAAGTCGTCGTTCTCGATCCGACCGGTCCAGATCCGGTCGAACGCGTCCTCGAACAGGCCCTTCACGCGCTCGATGTCGAATTCGGTATCGTCCGCGAGTTCGAGGCCGAAGTCATGCACCCACGCGGGCGCAGCATCCTGCGTCTGGATCCGGTACGGCCGCTCCTCGTCGACGCGCACGCCGAGATGCTCGAGCATCGGCAGGCTGCGCGACAGCGCGATCGGGTCACCCGCGCGGTACACCTTGAAGCGGAATGCGCGCGCCTCGGCCTCGATCGGGCGGTACAGGTTCATCGCGAGCTGGCCCGACTCCTTCACGCGCTCGATCAACTCGATGTCGCGCACGGCCGTGCGCGCCGGGTAGTCGTCGCGATAGCCGGCCGGGAACGAGTCCGCATAGCGCTGCAGCAGGCGGTTGCCTTGTTCTTCTCCGAAGGCGTCGAGCAGCGCGTCCGCGAGATCGTCTTGCCAGCGGCGCGTGACCTGCACGAGCCGCGTTTCGAGCTCGCGCGTGTCGACGTCGGGCATCGTGCCCGGTTCCGCATGGACGACGAAATGAATTCGCGCGATTGCCGATTCCGACAGCAGCGGCGTGAACTCGACGGTCACGCCGTTGTACGCGTCGACGAGCAGCTTCGCGATGCGGCGGCGCAGGTCGGTGTTGTACTTGTCGCGCGGCACGAACGCGAGGCACGACACGAAGCGGTCGAAGCGGTCGCGCCGCACGAACAGGCGCGTGCGCTGGTGTTCCTGCAGGCGCAGGATGCCGAGCGCGATGTCGTAGAGCTGATCCTCGTCGGCCTGGAACAGTTCGTCGCGCGGATAGGTTTCGAGCACCGTCACCAGCGACTTGCCGAGATGTCCCTTCGGCAGGAAGCCCGCACGCTTCACGATGTTCGCGCATTTGCGGCGCACGATCGGGATTTCGGTGTACGAACCGAAATACGACGTCGACGTGTACAACCCGATGAAGCGGCGTTCGCCGGTCACCTTGCCGTCGGCGCCGACCAGTTTGACGCCGACGTAGTCGAGATAGCCGGGCCGGTGCACGGTCGCGCGCGAGTTCGCCTTGGTCAGGAAGATGGGCCAGGGGCCGGTGACGATCTCCGCGGCCGCCGGCGGCAGCGGCGTCACGTCGGGCGCGCCGGGCGTGCGCAGCGATTCGCGCAGCAGGCCGAAGCCGGAGCCTTCCACGCCGCGCAGGCCGAAGCCCGTGCCGTCGGACACGAGCGCGTAGTCGCGCTGGCCCAGGAACGTGAAGTGATCGGCGGCCATCCACTCGAGGAACGCGCGCGCCTCGATGTCTTCCGCGGTGGATTCGCGGGCCTTCATGTCCTTGATCGTCGCGCGCGCGATGTCGACGATCTTCGGCCAGTCCTCGACCGACGCGCGCACATCGCCGAGCACGCGCGCGATGTCGTCGCGCAGCGTGTCGAGCAGCGCGGCGTCGCCGCAGCGGTCGACTTCGAAGTGAATGAACGACGCGAGTTGCGAATGGCCGTCGCCGGGCGTCGCGCCACCGGCGTCGACACGCTCGATCCCGCCGTTGCCGGCGCGCCAGATGCGGAACACCGGGTGCAGCGCGGAGTGCAGCGCGAGCCCGAGGCGATTGACGGCCATCGTCACCGAATCGACCAGGAACGGCATGTCGTCGTTGACGATCTCGATCACCGTATGGTCCGAGTGCCAGCCGTGCTGTTCGAGGATCGGGTTGTAGACGCGCAGCCGCTCGCTGCCGGGCACGAATTTCTGGGCGGTCTGCCAGTGCGCCATCGCGGCGCCGTAGAGGTCGGCGATGCCGCGATTCTGCAGATCATCGGCGTCGACGAAATCGTAGTAATGACGCAGGAACGGTTCGACGATCCGGAACGTGGCTTCGGGCAGCCGCCCGCGCGCGAATTCGACGACATCGGAGAGCAGGTGTGCGACGACTTCCTCGTTCTTCGCTTCCATGGCGGTCTCCCGGGTGGCCACTGGCTGCTGCGTGTGTTCGGCATTATGCGCCGATTGATGTGCCGGTTGCGTGACGGAGCGATGTGCGGACGCACAACGCGGGGCAGGGGAGGGAGGCCGCATGCAACGCCGGGAGCCGGCGTCGTATGGGCGGTCGGGCCAGGTGCGGCGGCGATACGGCTGTCGTCGATCATGCGGTCTCCCTGACGCACCGCATCGTGCGGCGCGTGCGTCCGGATGTCCCCGCAATGTCACCACGATTCGAACGCACGTCGCCGGGCAGGTTGCACCGGCGCCGAAGTTGCCGGAATCAGCGCTCGTCGCTCCACAGCTTGCCGGCCGTCGCCCAGTTTTCCTTCTTCACGTCGGCGAGGATGATGTCGACCGAGCCCGGGTCGCAACCGAGCGTCTCGCACGTGACGCGCGTGATCGCTTCGACGAACGCGCGCTTCTGCTCGACCGTGCGGCCTTCGAACAACTGGATATTGAAAGTCGGCATGACTGAATGCTCCGATGGTTGGGGTGAACGATTCGTAGAGAGCGTGGCGATGGTGTCGGTTCAGTCGCGATACGACGGATCGATCCGGTCGAGGCGGCGCAGCAGCGCCGGCCATTCCAGTTCACCCTCGATCGCGCCGCCGTCGCGCAACTGCTCGGCTGTGCGATCCGCGACGGCCGGCTCGGGCAGCACGAGTGCCCCGCCGCCGGCCTGCGCGCGTATCTGGATGTCGCAGGCCTTGATCAGCGTATCCATCAATACATACGCCTCGGCAACGGTCCGGCCGACCGTCAGCGTGCCGTGGTTGCGCAGCAGCATCGCGGATTTCGCGCCGAGGCTGGCGGTGAGCCGCGCACCTTCGGCCGGCGAGAACGCGAGCGCCTCGTAGTCGTGATACGCGAGATCGCCGTGAAACCGCAGCGCGTGCTGCGACGCGGGCAGCAGCCCGTCGCGCTGGATCGACACGGCGATGCCCGCCGTATTGTGCAGATGCATCACGCAGACGGCATCCGGCCGCGCGGCATGCACGGCCGCGTGGAGCGCGAAGCCCGTCACGTTGACGGCGTGTTCTCCGTCGCCGATCCGGTTGCCGGCCAGGTCGATCTTCACGAGATTCGATGCGCGAACCTCGTCGAACGTGAGGCCGAACGGGTTGATCAGGAAATGCCCGGGTTCGCCCGGCACCGTCGCGGACAGATGCGTGTAGATCAGGTCGTCCCAGCCGTTCAGCGCGACGAGGCGATAGGCGGCGGCGAGATCGACGCGCAACCGGCGCTCGGCGTCCGAGATCGGGCCGCCGGGCTTCACGGTGTCAGGACGGTGTGCGAATGACGACATCGGGTTCTCCGAGGGTGAAGCGGCGCGCGAGGAGCACCGTGACCCACGACGCGAGTGCGAATGGGGCCGTGAACGCGGCTACGCCCGCGCGCGTCGCGAGCCACTGGATCAGCGCGGCGAGTGCGGCGGCCGCGAACGCCGCGCGCGGGCCGCGCGACATCAGCGCGAGCGCGGCGAGCGCGCCGTTGAAGCCGAGCAGGCCATCCGCGAACGACGCACCGTTCGCGCCGGACGCGACCAGCAGCACGGTCGACACGATCGCGCCGCCGAGCGCGAATGCGGCCGCGCGGCGCGACGCGACGGCGAGGCCGGCGACGATCAGCATGCCTGCCCATGGGCCTTGCGCGAAGGTGGTCTGTGCAATGCCCGAAAGCAGCGCGTCGGCGATGGAAGGCAACGTAAGGGGGGCACCTGCCGTCGTGTTGCTCGCATGCTGCGGTGCGACAAACGGTAGCCACAGCGCGGTGATGACGAGGCACGGGCTCGAATACGGGCACTGGCGCCAGCGGGCGAGCGGCACGCGCATCGCGCGCTGCACGAGTGCCGCGCCGATCGAGACCACCGGCACCAGCGCGATGGCGGCGAGCGAAGAAGGTGCGAACAGCACGGCGATCAGCGCGGCGAGCGCGCCGTTGAAGCCGTGCAGCCCTTGTTCGACGTCGCGGCGCTCGGCGCCGGTGAGCACGGCGGTCATGCTGGCGGCGGCCGAGCCGACCAGTGCGGCGGACGCGAGCCGCAAGTCGGTCAGTGCCAGCGCAGCGAGCAGCAGCGCGCCGCTGACTGCATTCGCCTGCAGGACGATCTGCCCGATGCCGCGCAGCAGGGTATGCAGGTCGATTGTCGGCGAGGCAGGGCGGGCGGTAGGCATGGCGGCGGTGAAGCAGGATGAGCCGCGAGCATAGGACACAATCCCGTGCACCGGAATAGGGAATTCTGGATAGTCAGGATTTGTGGCGGATGCCCCGAATTGGGGAATGCCCGGGGGACTGCGCATTGGCGTTTTCGGGCTAATTGTTGGTTTCGGTCGCGAATTCGGGCAATGGCCGGTACCTTTGACCCAAGTACGCGTCGTGATTCACGTCTTCGAGCGGGGATTCGTGCGACGATGCCCGGCATCGGACCAACCGGGAGGCGAAGGAATGCGCGCGGTGCGTTGGGCGTCGCTCGAGGGCGACGGCGTCGAACATCTGACGTTCGACCGGAGTGGCGGCGGCATCGTCGTCGAAAGCGCGGTGGTCGGCCAGCGGTACGGCCGCGCATACGGGCTCGCGTATCGCGTCGAGTGCGATCCGCACTGGCGCGTGACGTACGCAGTGCTCAAGGTGATGGGCGGCGGCACGCTGGCGTTGCACGGCGATGGCGCCGGGCACTGGCGCGACGGTTCAGGGCGTGCACTGCCGGAACTGGATGGCTGCGTCGACATCGACATCGCGGCGACGCCGTTCACGAATTCGCTGCCGATCGGCCGCCTCGGTCTCGCGCGCGGCGAGCGGCGGCCGATCGACGTCGCATACATCTCGACGCCGGACTTGGAGGTGACGCCGGTCAAGCAGGCGTACACGTGCATCGAGCCCGGCCGGCGCTACCGCTACGAAGGCATTTTCCGGAATTTCACGGCGGAAATGGACATCGACGCCGACGGGCTCGTGATCGACTACGAAACGTTGTTCAAGCGCCTGCCGGCATTGCGCTGAACCGCCGCTCGCGTTGCCGCCGCGACGGCCGGCCTTTCATGCGCCGCCGCGAACCGGTCGATCCGCGCCGCGATCAGCTCCGGGTTGCGCGTGACGATCCAGTGCGCGCCGTCGATTTCCTCGCGCACGTGTTCGCCGAGCCAGCGATCGAGATCGACCGACATCTCGGGCGTCACGTAGCGGTCGCGCACCGGCACGAGGATCTGCACCGGCGCCTGCGCGTACCGCTCGCGCGGCTTTCTCGCCCGCGCGAGGAAGTTCGCGCGGTAGAGCTGCAACCCGTTCAGCGCGTTCTTCAACTGCGCGGGGTCGCGCTCCGGCCGCACGCGCTCGGTCAGCTGCAGCCAGCGCGGCCACAGCGCGGCGCCGCCGAGGCGCCAGACCAGCGACGGCACGACCGGCAGGTGGAAGAACGCGATGTACCACGACTTCAGGCTCTGCCTGAGCCGCATCTTCGCGCGGAACACGTGGTCGAGGCACGGGCCGGAGATCGACGTGTAGGACGCAATCCGGCCGCGGAACGCGGGATCTGTCACGGCCTCCCAGCACTGGATCGACCCCCAGTCGTGGCCGACCAGATGGAACGGCCGATTGCCGCAGGTCGCGTCGGCCACCGCCTTCAGGTCCTCCGCGAGCCGCGCAAGTGTGTAGTCCGTGCGGCGGCGCGGCGCATCGGATGCGCCGGCGCCGCGCACGTCGTACGCAATCACGCGATAGCGCTTCGCGAGCCGCGCGCGGACCGGCGCCCACACGGCCGCCGAATCGGGATAACCGTGCACGAGGATCAGCGGCGGCGCGCGCCGCGGGCCGCTGACGTAGACGGCGAGTTTCACGTCGCCGGAGCGGACGGTCAGCATCTCGTGTGCGCGCACCACGACGTCATGCCTGCGGAACCGGATGCAGCGGCACGCGGCGCGGGGCGGCCTGCGCGGCATGGCGCGCGTTGGTCGCGTCGATGTTCGCGAGCAGCGTGTCGAGCTCCTGCAGGTACTGATGGTTGTCGTGGTCCCACGGATGGAAGCCCGGACGGAAGTAGTCGAGCCATTCGCGGGCGATGCTCGGGAACACGCCGTGCCTCGGGCTATACAGATACTTCACGAGGCGCCACATGCCGCCGAACCTGCCGTGTTCGCGACGGTGCGCACGCATCAGGCGAACGTGGAAGTCGAACACGATCGCCCAGAACAATACCGTCGTCGTCAGCATCGTGCCCGTGCGCAGCAGGTAGCTGCCGAGGCCCGGCTTCATCACGGCGTTCCATACGTCGTACGACACCGCCTTGTGCTCGGTTTCTTCCATCGCGTGCCACATCCACATCTGCTGATAGCCTTCGACCGATCCGTCGATCCGGTGTTCGTGGCCCGACAGCAGCTGGTTCGCGAGGATCGCCGTGTAGTGCTCGAGCGCGATCGTGATCGCGAGCTGCATCGAATGCGGCAGCGTCTTCTTGAAGAAGCCGAGGATCGTCCACAGCCGCTTGTCGAGCTTGTGCGCGGGCAGGCCGGACGCCTGCAGCAGGTCGTTGTACTCGATGTGCTCGCGCGTGTGCATCGCTTCCTGGCCGATGAAGCCGAGCACCTGCTTCTTCAGCTCCGGATCCTCGATGCGGTCGCGGTAGTTGCGCACCGAATCCATGAAGAAGCGCTCGCCGGCCGGGAACAGCAGCGACAGCGCGTTCATGAAGTGCGTGACGGGCACGCCCTGGACGTGCCAGTCCTTCGCGCGTTCGGGCGGCAGCGCGAAACGGATGTCGCGCCGCACCGGCATCATGTTCGGGGTCTTCATGATTGTTCTCCTCCCTGATTGCCTGCATTGTTGTAGGTGGCGTGAAGCGGCGTGGCCGCCGGCGCGCCGTAGCGCGCGGCCGCGCGGCGGGCCTTCGCGGCCTCGCGGCGCGTCGCGAGCACGACGAGCGCCTGGTACGCGGCCGGCAGGATGCGCGCCATCCAGTCCGCGCCCTTCGCGTCGCGGCCGATCAGCACGCGGCGCTTGTTCTTGCGCACGCCGGCGAGGATCGTGCGCGCGGCGTCGTCGGCGGTCGTGATGAAGAACTTCTCGAAGCTGTCCTTGCCCTGCTGCTCGCTCTCGACGATGAAGCCGACCATGTTCTTCGCGACGCGGCTCGATTGCGCGATGTTGGTGCGGATGCCGCCCGGATGCACGCAGGTGGCCGACACGCCGCACTTCATCATGTCGAGTTCCTGCCGCAGCGATTCGGTGAAGCCGCGCACCGCGAACTTGGTCGCGTTGTAGCCGCTCATCCCCGGCTGCGCGAAGATCCCGAAGATGCTCGACGTGTTGATCACGTGACCGTCGCCCGATGCCTTCAGGTGCGGCAGGAATGCCTTCGTGCCGTGCACGACGCCCCAGAAGTTGATGTTCACGATCCACTCGAGATCGCCGTATTCCATGCCTTCGATCGTGCTCGACAGCGCGACGCCCGCGTTGTTGAAGATCAGGTTGACCTTGCCGTGTTCCTTCGCGGTGTCGTCCGCCCACGCGAACATCGCGTCGCGGTCGCCGACGTCGAGCACGCGCGTCGATACGCGCACGTTCGGCGCGATCGTACGGACGATCCGCTCGGTTTCGGCGAGGCCGACGCCGTTCTTGTCGGCGAGCGACACGTGGCAGCCGGCCTGCGCGAGCTGCACGGCGAGCGAGCGGCCCATGCCCGAGCCTGCGCCCGTGATCGCGGCGACCTTGTTGGCGAAATCTCTCATGTCGGTGGCTCCTTGTCTGACTCAGGCCGCTTCGGCGGAAGTGGATGCGGAAGCGGCGGGCGCGACGACGGGCCGCGCGCTCGTGTCGTGGTGCGGCGCGCGATACGCGTGGTAATCGGCGATCGAGAAGTGCGCGGTCGCCTGGCGGAAGCGCCAGGTGAAGCCCGGCCACAGGGTCGTGTTCTTGCCGGTGCGCGGATCGAGGTACCAGCTCTTGCAGCCGCCCGTCGACCAGATCGCCTTCTTGAGCCGGCCCTGCAGGTCGCTGTTGAACTGCGCCTCGACGAGCGGGCGCACCTCGATCGCGTCTGCACGTTCGCGGCGCATCGCCTGCAGCGCGCCGAGGATGTATTCGATCTGCGACTCGATCATGAACACCATCGAGTTGTGGCCGAGGCCGGTGTTCGGACCGACGATCATGAAGAAGTTCGGGTAACCCGGCAGCGTCGTGCCGAGATACGCGTGCGCGCCGTCGCGCCAGGCGTCGACGATGTCGAGGCCGCCGCGGCCGATGATCGCGCCGCGCGGATACGGATCGGCGACCTGGAAGCCCGTGCCGTAGATCAGGCAGTCGACTTCATGACGGCGGCCGTCGGTCGTCACGACCGCGTCGGCTTCGATGTGGTCGATGCCGGTCGTGATCACGTCGACGTTCTTGCGCGACAGCGCCGGGTAGTAGTCGTTCGAGATCAGCACGCGCTTGCAGCCGAGCGTGTAGTTCGGCGTGACGGTCTTGCGCAGTTCCGGATCGGGAATCTGCTTGCGGATATGGCGCAACGCGAGCTTCTGCACGTTCTTCATCAGCGACGGATGGATCGCGAAGCCGAGCACGCGCGATTCGAGCATCCAGTAGATGCTGCTGCGCACCGCCTTCTGCGTGAACGGCAGCGTGCGGAACAGCCATTTCTCGAAGCCGGTCAGGTTGCGGTCGGGCTTCGGCATGATCCACGGCGGCGTGCGCTGGAACAGCGCGAGTTGCTTCACGCGCGGCGCGATCTGCGGCACGAACTGGATCGCGCTCGCGCCGGTGCCGATCACCGCGACGCGCTTGCCTTCGAGCGCGTAGTCGTGATCCCACTGCTGCGAATGGAACGCGCGCCCCTTGAAGTGCTCGACGCCGGGAATCGCCGGCAGCGCGGCGCGCGACAGCCCGCCCATCCCCGACACCAGCACACGCGCCGACAGCCGCTTGCCGTTCGCGAACGTGAGGCGCCAGCGTTGCGCGACCTCGTCGTATTCGGCGCGCTGCAGTTCGTGGTTCAGGCGCAGGTGCGGGCCGACGCCGAAGCGCTGCACGCAGTCTTCCAGGTATGCGCGGATCTCCGGCTGCGGCGCGAACATGCGCGTCCAGCGCGGGTTCGGCGCGAACGAGAATGAATAGACGTGCGATTGCACGTCGCAGGCACACCCGGGGTAATGGTTGTCGCGCCACGTGCCGCCGACCGACGCGGCCTTCTCGAGGACGACGAAGTCGGTCACGCCTGTCTGCCGCAGGCGGATGGCCATCCCGAGACCGGCGAAGCCGGTGCCGATGATGGCGATGTCGATGGTTTCGTCCAGGCCGTCGTGGCCGGGCGGGCCGAAAGGCAACGTGCGAGCATTCATCCGGGTGTCTCCGATTTGGCTCATTTTTTAATGTTACATTGGTTGATGTAACGATAGTGGGTGAGCCGGGAAACCGCAAGAGGCTAGAAGCGGCGCTCTAAGGGCCAGAAGCCGCGCGGGAAAAGGCTGAGCGGGGTTTGGAACGGGACGGCTTCCGCATTGCGGGATGCGCGGAAACGGCCGTCGGCAGGGCGGGAGAAGCGGGAGGCGAGGCCGCCGGCGCGCGGCGGCCTGTTTGAAACGCTATCGGGGACGGATCGAGCGGGCGACCGTCTCATGGAAAACCCCCGCGACGATCGTGACCTGCGCGAGCGCGTAGAGGCCCCAGATCAGGTAGTCGATGCCGGGAAAGCCGCCGAGGAAGCGTCCGACGCCGATCAGCGTGTCGGAGCCCACGAAGATCAGGCTGCCGACGGCGACCAGCGGGCCGCGCGTGCGGGCCGCGAGCGCGAAGCTCGCCATCGCGCACAGCACGAGCATGTAGACGGCGACCGGCGCGAGCAACTCGCCCAGGTGCGGAAGGAAGGCCACGTAGAACGCCGGCGCGGCGATCCAGAGCCCGATCAGCGCCGCGATGCGCCAGCCGTGCGGCCGCGCGCGCCAGCGCACGAAGATCGTGCAGTAACACAGATGAGTGAGCAGGAACGCGCCGAGGCCGAGGACGAACGACAGCGGCCAGTCGGGCAGCGCGAGCAGTACGTCGCCGAGCACCGCCGTGGCGAGCGCTGCGCACAGCCACGCGCGTTCGCGCGGTGCCGCGCAGGTGCTGCCGGCCGCGAGCAACAGGATGCCCATCGCGGCTTTCGCGGCGGCCTGGCCGGGATAGGGCGCGGCGGCGAGCGACAGCCCGTATAGCAGCGCGGCGGCGACGGCGAGCGGCCAGAGCCGGCGATAGGTGGCGGGAAGCGTGGCGATCAAGGCGGGTGTCTCCGGATTGTTGTGGTCCGCGGTGGACGGCGCGCCGTCGTGGGCGCGGCTGCAGGCCATTATCCGGAAGAACGGCCGGGTAAAAACCGGCGAATTCTTCTAGGCGCGGCATGGTGACGGTGCGGCGGTGTGGCGGTGCGACGGTTCGGCGATGTGGGGATGCGGCGATGCCGGTTCGGGCCATGCGGCGCTGGTACACCTGCCGCCGCGCCGGTTGTTCCGATGCGTTTGCCCCGGTCGAACCGGGGCAACGTTGAGGTTTCGGCTTGCTATCATCGCCGCGTATCGACGTTGTCCCGCCCGGCCGCGCTACAGGGTTCGCAGGCCGGCGCGACGGCCGCGCCCGGCGAGGGCATGCCGCCGCGTTTTCAATGAATCCGTGCCGGGTCCCGCCAGCGCACCCGATGCAGAGGCTGCGTGCGGTCCTCATGACCAACAGGTTCGACATGACCGAACTGTTCCACGGCGACGGCGCGATCCGTCGCACCACGCCATACGGCTCCTCGATCGAAAACACCTATGCAGGCGTGCTGTCGTTCATGCGCCGCACCTATACGCGCGCGCTCGGCGGCGTCGATGTCGCGATTTCCGGCGTGCCGCTCGACCTCGCGACGACCTATCGCTCGGGCGCGCGGCTCGGGCCGGCCGCGATCCGCGCGGCGAGCGTGCAGCTCGCGGAGCTCCATCCGTATCCGTGGGGCTTCGATCCGTTCGACGATCTCGCGGCTGTCGATTACGGTGATTGCTGGTTCGATGCGCACAACCCGCTGTCGATCAAGCCTGCGATCGTCGAGCATGCGCGCACGATCCTGCGCTCGGGCGCGAAGATGCTGACGCTCGGCGGCGACCACTACATCACGTATCCGCTACTGGTCGCGCACGCGGAGCGCTACGGCAAGCCATTGTCGTTGATCCACTTCGATGCGCACTGCGATACGTGGGCCGACGACGAGCCGGACAGCCTCAATCACGGCACGATGTTCTACAAGGCGGTGAAGGAAGGGCTGATCGATCCGGCGACGTCGGTGCAGGTCGGCATCCGCACGTGGAACGACGATTTTCTCGGGATCGAGCGGCTCGATGCCGCGTGGGTGCATGAGCATGGTCCGCGCGCGGCGGTGGAGCGGATCGTCGACATCGTCGGTGCGCGGCCCGCGTACCTGACGTTCGATATCGACTGTCTCGATCCGGCGTTCGCGCCCGGCACGGGGACGCCGGTCGCGGGCGGGTTGTCGTCCGCGCAGGCGCTCGCGATCGTGCGCTCGCTCGGTGCGGTGAATCTGGTTGGCGCGGATGTCGTCGAGGTTGCGCCTGCTTATGATCACGCGGACATCACCGCAATTGCGGCAGCGCATGTCGCGTGCGATTTGCTGTGCCTCTGGCGGCAGAAGAAGGTGGTGGGGGGCTGAAGCGGGTAGGCCGACGTGCACGGCCATGTCATGCAAAAGGCCGGCGGGACGGGTGCCTGCCGGCCTTTTTTCATGCGCTGCGCGCAACGTCGACGGATCGATGGCCGTGGGTGGATTGCTTGCCGTGGGGCGAGCAGAAAAACTCGTCGTGCGCTTTCGTGGAGGGTGCCTCCCGCCCCGAAGCCGGTATTCACCGCGCCTGATAGCGGTAACTCGCGCGGGGATTCCAAGCTTCCCGGCAGCCCTGCGCGCCGTCCTTGACGAAAGCAAGGCGACTCCACATCACGCGCATGCGCCGATTTCCTCGCTGAGAAGATTCGGTCCGAACGTTCATGACGGTTCGCAGGCCATGAGCATTCGCGAGTTGCATCGTCTCCTCGGCCCGAACATCGAACATCCGTCGGCCTTCCGGAACGGGGCCGTGACGCAGGGACATGACCAGTACCGCACCGTCGCAAAGAAGAGCACTGACATTCGGCATCGCGCGGCGACGTTCGTGCTCGTCAAGGTGCATCCAAACAGCGGACAGCAGTACAAAGTGGAATTCTTTTCGTCTGGAACGCAGTAGCGCGAGATCCGGAAGGCTATCGTCCAGCCATTCAATCCGGGGAGACGGATACTGCCGGATTCCTGCAACTCGCAGTGCGTCCACCGGTTCGACGGCTACGACCGAATGCCCCATCGTCGCAAACGCAGCAGCGTCGGTTCCGATACCGGCTCCGACGTCGAGGACGCAGGACGGCGCCATCGGCACGAGATGCATGATGGGCGCGTGATGCTCCGCAAACGAAATATGTTGCCATTGCTCGATGAGCAATGGCGCATTCTCCGCGTAGCCCTCCGTTCCGCTGACATTAACGGACACGCAGCCCTCCATGCGCCGGTGTTTCGAAAGTTTGCCAGATTGTCGTCGATTCAGCGCCAGTGACCCAATGTGCGGAACTGGCCGAAACCGGCTGGCCGCCGCTCTGTGACGCGCGACCGGCGCAGATCGACCCGTTGCTGCCCATGGAATCAAGCGGTAGGTAACGTCCGAAAATCGAACAGAAGCGGGCATTCCGGCGGCGCAGTTCAGCGACAGATTCCGGCTTGCAGTGGCGCGATGATGAGTGGGACTGAATTCGCACAAAGAGTTGTGACCGGTAGCCGGATACCTCCCTTGCCAACATGTTTATTTGGGGCGCTCATCTGAAGAACACCGCGCGAGACCGCGTACGCCAGCCAGCGCAATGTGCTAGCGCGTGCCAACATGGCTTGCCATTCCGCCAAGGAATAAGTTGTATCACCGCCGCCCGCCTTCTTGCAGCACGGCGCCTGCCCGATCATGTGTTCACCGTCAACCCACAGAGGAACCAACGATGAACACCTTCAACGCCTACACGATCGACACCGCACCGGCCGACTCGAAGCCCCTGCTCGAAGGCACGAAAGCGGCCTTCGGTTTCGTCCCCAATCTGCAGTCGTTCATGGCGGAATCGCCGGAACTGCTGGCCGGTTACTCGGCGCTCTGGGACCTGTTTTCCAAAAGCACGCTGACGCCGCATGAACAGCAGGTCGTCTATCTGACCTCGAACTTTGAGAACGACTGCCACTACTGCATGGCCGGCCACAGCACGCTAGCAAAGATGATCAAGGTAGACCCGGCCGTGATCGACGCACTGCGCGCCGGCACCGAACTTCCCGACGCGAAACTCGAAGCCCTGCATCGCTTCACGACCGTCGTGGTGCGTGAGCGCGGCTTCGCCACCGATGCAGACATCGACGCATTCCTCGCCGCCGGATACACGCGCCGCAACGTGTTCGAGGTGATTCTCGGCGTGGCGACGAAGGTGATGAGCAACTACACGAACCACATCGTGCATACGCCTTACGACGCCTTCATGAAGGGCAACGAGTGGATCAAGCCGCAGACGAGCGTCGCGGCCAGCGCCTGAGCGCAGGTTCTCACTCGATCATCCGACACAGGAGAAGGACATGTCACTGCAAGACAAACTCGACGCGTTCAAGGCGGACTTCAAGGGCGGCAAACCGCCGTACTACGCACCGCCCGATATTCACCCGATCATGGAACGCGCCACCGCTGAGCTGATCGCAAGCCAACAGGCGGCCCGTGCAATCAAGGCTGGCGAGCGCGCGCCCAGCTTCACGCTCAAGGATCAGGACGGCAACGAAGTGTCGTCGGCCGAACTGCTGCGTCGCGGCCCGCTCGTCATCACGTTCTATCGTGGCGTGTGGTGCCCGTACTGCAACATCGAGCTACAGGCGATCAACGACGTGCTCCCGCAGATCGAGGGATACGGCGCGAGCGTCGTGGCCATCTCGCCGCAGACCGCCGTGAACAGCCGCAAGTCGGTGCGCGATAACAAGCTCGGCTTTCCGGTGTTGAGCGACACGAACGGCGAGGTCGGTGCCGCGTTCGGCCTGCGCTTCGCGCTGCCCGATTATCTGGTCGATCTCTACAAGGCCCTGAAAAACGATCTGCCCGCGTTCAACGCCGACCCGTCATGGACGTTGCCAATGCCCGCGCGCTACGTGATTGGCCAGGATGGCATCGTGCTGTATTCGGAAGTGAATCCCGATTACACGCATCGTCCCGATCCGGTCGATATGTTCCCGGTCCTGGAGCGCGCGCAAGCAAAGGTGTAAGCAAACGCGCAGGTCATCGCCGCCTTCGGGCGGCTTTTCTTTTCGCCAACTCTATTTCACCCAACTAACCATCATGACAAAGCGCACTTTTCTGGTAACGGGCGCGACCAAAGGCATCGGCCTTGCGCTCAGCGAGCGGCTCGTCTCGGAAGGACATCACGTCATCGGCATCGCGCGCTCGCTCGCGGCGTTTCCCGGCGAACTCGTCACGCTGGACCTCGGCGATCGCGCTGCCACTAACTCAGCACTGCGCGAGTTGGCACAACGCCATCGCGTCGACGGCATCGTCAACAATGTCGGGCTGGTCCGGCCGCAACGCGTCGAAACGGTCGATCTCGACGTGCTCGACGAAGTCTTCTCGGTGAATCTTCATCCTGCCGTCCAAACCGTGCAGGCGTTTTTGCCCGGCATGCGCGAGCGCGGCTGGGGGCGCATCGTCAATATCTCCAGCCTCACCATTCTGGGCATCACGCAACGCACGGCCTACGCTGCAGCAAAAGCCGCGCTCGTGAGCTTCGCCCGCACCTGGGCGCTGGAACTTGCAACGACAGGCGTCACGGTGAATTCGGTGGCACCAGGCCCCACCGAAACGGAGTTGTTCCGCGCGAACAATCCGCCTGGAAGCGAAGGCGAGCAGCGCTATCTGTCGGGCGTGCCGATGGGGCGCTTCGGCACGCCGGAAGAGATCGCCGCGGCCATCGCGTTCCTGCTTTCCGATGACGCGGGTTTCATCACCGGGCAGACGCTTTTCGTTGACGGCGGCGCATCAATCGGCAAGGCTGGAATCTGAAGGCAAGTTGCCGGGCTGTCCGGCAAAGAGGCTTTCGACGAAGGCGACGAAAGCGCGCGCCTTCGTCGTTGCCATCCGCCCGGAAGGAAAGACCGCCCATACGTCGACGCCTGGCAGCGTCCAGTCCGTGAGTACCGCCTGCACGGAGCCGTCCGCGAGTTCCGGTGCAAACATCCATTCCGAGGCGACAGCCAGTCCCAGATCGGCGAGGACAGCGGCGCGCATCCCTTCGGCAGCGCTGACCCGCACGCGGCCCGACACCGTGACGGCCACTTCGGTGCCGTCCGCGTGCCCGAAGGCCCACGCGTCTCCACCACTGCGCATGGCGTGAACGATCGCCCGATGCTGACTGAGTTCCGCGGGCGTTTGCGGCACGCCGTGCCGTGCGAAGTACGCCTTCGTGCCGACCACCAGGCGCTTTCCGCTTGCGACGCGACGCGCGGTCATCGAGGAGTCGTCGAGTCGGCCCATGCGCAACGCGACGTCGACGCCTTCTTCGAGCAGATCGATCGGACGGTCGTCCATCACGATCTCGACATCGAGTTTCGGGTGCTGCTCGAGGAACGCGCCAAGCGCGGGGATGACGTGCAGCCTCGCGAAGGTCACGGCGGCGCCCACACGCAGCTTTCCGACCAGTCCCTCCGACGACTCGCGCACCGAATGTTCCGCGCGATCGGCTTCTTCGATCGCCAGACACGCGTGTTCGTAGAAGCGCTGGCCAGCATCGGTGGGTGTCAGGCCGCGGGTCGAGCGCAACAGGAGGCGCGCGTTCAGATGCTCTTCGAGCTGCGCGATCGACTTCGATACGGCGGGTTGTCCAATCTGAAGCCGACGCGCCGCCGCCGAGAACGAGCCCGCCTCTACGACGGCGACGAAGGTTTCCATTGCGGCCAGGCGATCCATGCGGGCGGGGTCTCGGGAGTGGGGGACGGAGGGCGTCGCAGCGTTGCCGGACGCGAGTGATATCGCATTCCACAGGGACGACCGCGCAACTATACAGCAGCAGGATGCAGTGAGTGCAGCGCGGGGGCAGCACGTCTTGCCACCGTCCGCGCCAGCATCCCGATGGCACCGCGCGACCGGCACAAGGCGCGCCCATGCCTGCGCGGAATAACTTCTATCGCCGCGACGGTGCTTCCGGGGCGGACGTCAATCGTCGAAAGTTACGTCATCCCATTCACGGTCTCAGGAGTCAATTCCATGTATCAGGTCTACGCGTTCTCCACGCCGAATTCCGTCAAGGTGCCGATTGCGCTCGAAGAACTCGGTCTGCAATACGAGCTGCATTCGGTGAACGTCAGGAAGGGCGAGCAGAAGCACGCCGATTTCGTCGCCTTGAATCCGAATGGAAAGGTGCCGGTGCTTCGCGACGATGAGCGTGGCTTCACGCTGAGCGAGTCGGCGGCGATCCTCGTCTATCTCGCGGAGCGTCACGGTGCGCTGCTCGCGCAGGAGCCGGTGACGCGCGCGCGCACCTTCGAGCAGCTGTTTGTGCATGCATCCGGGCTCAGTCCGGCCTTCGGGCAGGCGGGATATTTTCTGCGCAGCGCGCCGGCCGGTTCGTCGGTGCACGCGCTGGATCGCTTCGCGCAGGAAGCCCGTCGTCAGCTCGGATTGCTCGACGCCGTGCTGTCCGCCCGCACCTTTGTCGCGGGCGACGACTTCTCCATCGCTGACATCGCCCATTTTGGCTGGATCTGGCGCCGGACATTTCCGGACCTGACGCTGGACGACGCGCCGAACGTGCAGCGCTGGTACGACGCTGTATCGAATCGCCCGGCAGTGGGACGGGCGATCGCGAGAATCGAATCGCTCGCCGAAGACCGGCAGGCGGCATGAAAAGGGCCGTGTCGAAATCCCGGCCGCTGATTGCGTTCGCCATTCTTTCGATCGCAGTGGGAATCGTAATTAGCCGTCCTTCGTCGATGCAACGATCCGTGCCGTTATCTGGCGCCGCGGTAAGCGCGGAGCTTGCCCGCGCCATGGGCTTCGGCATGGTCTAGATACCGCGCAGTATTTACGAACTTTGAATCAACATCTACGTGAAAAAAATGGACAGACTCTTCAGCCCGATCGGTGTCGGACCTTTCGAACTCGATCACCGGGTCGTGCTTGCGCCGCTCACGCGCATGCGCACCGAACATGGCAACGTCCCAGGCGATCTGATGGTGGACTACTACACGCAGCGCGCGTCGAGCGGCGGTCTGCTGATCAGCGATGCAACCGCCGTCTCGCCGCTCGGTATTGCCTACGTCGACGCACCGGGCATCTTTAGCGAGGAACAGCTGCGAGGGTGGCAGCGCGTGACCGACGCCGTGCATGCGAAGGGCGCCCGCATTTTCCTGCAGATGTGGCACGCGGGGCGTCAGGCGCATCCGGCCAACACAGGCGGCCTGACGCCCGTTGCACCGTCGGCGTTGCGATCGCTCGAACATGCGGCGATCCGCGACGGGAACGGAAACATCGTCGAAGCGGAAATGGTCGTGCCGCGCGTACTGGAGATCGACGAGATCGCGGCGATCGTTGCGCAGTTTCGCCGCGGCGCCGAACTTGCGAAACTGACTGGTTTCGACGGCGTGGAACTGCACGGTGCGAATGGATACCTGTTCGAGCAGTTCCTGCTGGACGGCACGAACCAGCGCACGGACCGGTACGGCGGCGCGATTGAGAGCCGCGCGCGCTTTCTGTTCGATACGCTCGATGCCGTCGTGGCTGTATGGGGGCCGGGTCGTGTGGCGCTTCGCTTGTCACCGAGCGGAACGTACGGAACGATGTCGGACAGCGATCCGCACGCCACATTCGGCTATGTGGCGCGCCGTCTCAACGACTATGCGCTTGCGTATCTGCATGTCATCGAACCCCGCATTCGCGGGATCGTCGAACAGGCGACGCAGGAGGGCGACGTGACGTCGAAGGACATCAGGCGCATTTATCGGGGGACCGTTATCGCGGCCGGCGGCTTCACGGGCGATAGCGCGGAACAGATCATTGCCGATGGCCATGCGGATATGGTCGCCTTCGGCCGGATGTTCATCTCCAATCCGGATCTGCCGCACCGTCTGCGTAACGGGAGCCCGCTCACGCCGTACGACCGCTCGACGTTTTACGGTGGAGACGCACGAGGGTATACGGACTACGCGGCCGATTCAGCGGCGATCGCGTAACGGAGTGAGTGGGGCGTCGGTGGGCCTGCTACGGAAATGAAGGATAGCGCGAGCGGCACATCATCGACGCAGAGCGGCCATTTGAGCGTCCGATGTCCGAAGTGGTCGAGCGGCTGCTCTTGGCCGAACCCGGTCGGTGGCCGCTCCGACAAACCGCGACTGGCTCAATCCGACCCATCCGGGACACTGACATAGCGCACCTTGAATGTCTGTTCGCCGCATGTCACGAGCCGCACCTACTCGCGACGCCCCAATCGGAAATCTCACCGCTGGCGCACTTTGAAAGTCAGTGACAATCGCAAGTCAGCCTGGGTTTTCCGACTCTGATGGCACGGGCATCCCGGCCAGGACGCCCTCGGATATCGCACGCTGGAAGCGGTCGACCAGGAAGTCCAGTAGCACCCTCACGCGTGGAGTCATATAGCGATTTCGGTTCAACACGGCATATATGCCGGGCTCACCTTCGACCCACTCCGGCAACACGACCTGAAGTTTGCCTGCACGAATATCCGCTGCGGCATCCCATATTGTCTTGCGGGCTATGCCGAACCCGGCAAGTGTCCACGCACGTGCCAAGGCGCCATCATTTGTTT